>Ga0315277_10000241_pt1 | contig 93767 bp, 81 predicted proteins | sample YL17G05_15_MG_FD_203695 | JGI IMG/M metagenome (GOLD analysis project Ga0315277, IMG submission 203695) | Sediment microbial communities from Yellowstone Lake, YNP, Wyoming, USA - YL17G05_15 | ecosystem: Environmental > Aquatic > Freshwater > Lake > Sediment | place: USA: Wyoming | collected...
ACGGGAGGTGCCAATATCCGCGAACTACCAGGTGCTGAACGGACATAAGCAACATCCAGTGAGCCACGGAGTAGGTGTCTTGAACGGGGTGATAGGGTTCGTCGGCTATCGCCGCCCGCTGCTGTTCTTCGGCTTGCCGGGGTTCGCCATGTTCGTTGCTGGCATGATCATAGGCCTTCTGGCGGTAGAACAGGTGTTCATATGGGGGTGGCTCTTTCAGTCCATGTCGGCCGCCTTGTTGGTCATCATCGGCATCATTCTGATGATAGCTGGACTGACCCTGAACTCATTGGTGTCATTGATGAGATCGAACCGGCCGTGGCCTTGAACCTAGAAAGCCGGATGCCGGGTGTTGCTGGGCTTGCTCAAGAATATATCTCGAAGTAACGCAATGAAACAGATTCGGCGAGACCTGCGCTCGCCTATGAGATCATTTGAGCCGTGGTCAAGAAGATGAGACCGGGCTCACTTCTTCTTCTTTACTTCCTTCTTCTTCACCTTCGCTGCTCCCTTTCCGCACTTGCCACAGGACATTGAATCCCTCCTCTGGGAGAATTCACTCCCAACCAACATTGATTGATGCGCTGGGTATTTCAACATTGTGAGCGTGGCCGGTCAGAATCACTTCAAACACGGATCGTTTGAACCGCTTCTTGCCTCCGGTACGGCAGCCGCGTCGTTCAAAAACCTGGTTCTCCCTTTTGATACCCGGGCTGTTCTAGCCACCTCGAACCTCTTCTATTCCCGTGACGTCTGGCTTGACCTATTTCACTCGAATCAGAAGTGATTCTCACCTCTGATTATTTAAATAGATACCACCGGGGTAGATGCCTTCACAAGGTGGAACAGATGCACGCCCTCGAAACCTCAAGGCTGTTGACGGAAGAGTACACCGCCAAGATACTCCTGGCGACCATGGGCAAACCCAAGAGCGCTTTCGACCTCAGTGAGAAGCTCAACATCCCTATCGCCGCCTGTTACCGCAAGATCCGCGTTCTGGAAGATGCCGGGCTGCTGATCTGCGACGAGCGCAAGCTGACCCAAGCAGGCAAGCGCATGTCCGTTTACCGCTCCAGAGTTCTCAACGCACAGATCGTCTTCGAGAAGAACAAGGTCAAGGCCAGGCTGCAGATGATCGACGGCACGGTGGAAGACTACAACTACGACGTGGAATCGAATCTCGTGATGGATTCCGTCCCCACCAATGCCATCGGGGCATGAGCCCTAGGTCGCGGGTCGATGAGACTGTCTTTCAGCTTTCTTGCTTAGTCAGAACGCCGCCTAGGAGTTGGTATTGGTGCAGAAACTCGATTTCCAGAGCATGGTGGAGAACGCACAGGAGCTCATCGTCCAGGTCGACTCATCGGCCAAGGTGCAGTACTCGAACCCGGCCTGCAAGTCCATCCTCGGCTATGAACCCTCAGAGATCGTCGGGATGAGCCTCTCTGACCTGGTAGCCCCGGAATCTCTCAAGAAGGTCCTTGGGTATCTGAAGGATAGAATGGAGGGAAAGGACCCGCCCCCGCAATACCGCCTCACCGCCATCACCAAGAACGGCGAGAAGAGAAGGCTCGATGCTAGAATATCTGTCCTGCTCGAAAACGGACAGTTCCAGTGCGTGCAAGCCATCATCCGCGATGTGACCGAGGAAGAAGAGCTGCAGGAGAAGGTGAGGGCGGAGATGGAACGATTCAGCGATTTCATCGAGAGGTCCCCGAGCATCATCATCGGTGTCGACAACCACTTCCGGATCACCACCTTCAACAGCGGTGCTCAGAGCGCCCTTGGCTACTCCAAGGAGGAGGTACTAGGTCGAAGCATGCTGGAGATGCATATGGTCGACGCCATGAACTCGGAACGCATGGCGAACGTGGACTTCGAGAAAATGGCCCCCTTGATCCGCGGTTCCGATTCGACTGCTTTGACCAAGACGGGCAAGAAGCTGAAGATCAGCTGGTCCCTCGGCCCGGTTCTGGACAGCAGTGGCCGAATGACCGGCGCGATCGGCATCGGGCACGACGTTACGGCCAAAGAGGCATTGGCAGAGCTGCTCTTGGCCCGAAATCGCCTTCTGGCGGTGCAAACCGATATCGGTTACCTAACCTCCTCCAGTCCGGAGCCGAAACTTCTCATGGAGAAGGGACTGGCCCTTCTTTCCTCACACTTCGCCTTCAAGCGAGGCGTGGCCTTGCAAGTGCTACCCAAAGGAGAGACCAAGCTGGTGGCGAGCATCGGTGAGCCCTTTCAAGAGAGCGAGGGTCTGATCAACAAGAGACTGGCCCAAGTAGCCATAGCAGCGCAGGAGCCTCTATTCCTGCCGGAAGACGTCGAAGGGACGGAGTATAAGGACGTTCTGGATCCCAAGAAGCACGGAGTGATCATACCCCTGAAGGGGCGGTCGCAGGTGGTAGGCGTCATGTGCCTATGCTCGGACCAACCTTTCATAGATCAGGATGAGACCGGCGCGCTCGTCTACGCCGGTTCACTCTTCGGTTTCGCCTTCGAAAACGCGTTGCTCAGCGAGACCGTCCGACGTTCGAAGGATCTGCAGGAGCTTTACAATGACATCCTTCGACACGACATTCTCAACTACATGACGCCGATGCGCTCTTACCTGGAGTTCCTCTCCCGCAAGAACCTGCCTGAAGAGAGGCGGTCCGCCTATCTGATGAAGATGAACGAGGCCGAAGCCCGGCTCGAGGATTTCGTTCATGACGTCGGAGTACTGGCCAGAGCGGCAGGGGGAGTCGAGAGAGCCCTGATCGCCACATCCCTTTCGGTCTCCGTTCGGAGCGCGATCACGACCGCTCAGACTCGTTACAACGACGCGAAAATCACGTTCCAGGAGAACGAGGTGGACGCCAAAGGACCACTCCACGTCCTGGCCGATGAGGCTTTGCCGGAGATATTCGTCAATCTCATCTGCAACGCGGTGAAGTTCTCCTCCCCCAAGCCCGTGAGGGTGCGGGTCTCCGTGGACCAGAAGCATCACCTCGCTCAAGTGGAGGTGGAGGACGAGGGGCCGGGCATACCGGACGACAAGAAATGGAGAGTCTTCGAGCACCACTATTCCGAGAGCACAGGCAAGGCAGGCAAATCCACTGGACTCGGGCTTTCCATTGTCAGGGCACTTGTAGAGCGTTATCATGGGAAGGTCTGGGCGGACGACCGTATCAAGGGAGACCACGGCCAAGGAGCGAAATTCGTGGTCGAACTGACCCTGGCATGACCGAACAACCTCGGTGACGATCCCACTAGATCTTCTCCCTATCTCGTTCTGGCGTTCCCGGTCGCGGCCGTGTTCTCGATCCCGCTGAAGCGATGAATGCTAGCTGGTGGGCGGACGCCCGCCTTGATATCAGAGAGAGTGCGAACGATTGATATCAGACCACTGCCATTCCCTCCTAGGGATGCACATGAGCTTGGACTTCGACTGCAGCAACGGCAAGGCCATCATCACCAAGGACGGAAAGCGACTAGGCACCATCGTAGGAGTGAGCGTGGATACTGCTGGTTGGTCGGTCACCAAGATCAAGGTGTCGTTGGGCAAGGAGGTGGGGGAGACCCTCGGCATCAAGAAGCCGTTCATGAAGCCTCGGACGCTAGCTCTAAGAAAAGAGGCGGTGGCGGCCGTGGGGGACATGATCACCCTCTCGGTGGACCTCAAGTCCCTCAGGGACTACATGGCCTGAGAACAGCATTAGCGCAGGTCGCAGAAAGGGCAGACTAGGCGAATGTCCTCAGCGCGTCGCCTCCCATCCTTTCATGTTATCGATTTCCTTCGACGGAAGGTCGTCCGTGGACTAAGATCGATTCCGACCACCTCATGCTGTCGATTGCCCAGGGGACAAGAACTCCTGCCTATTCTACTCCTTTATCGGAGGAAGAGGAGGCAGCGCTCTCGTTCAGGTCTTCGAGGATTCGGGGCGACTTGCACTTCCAGCATTCCTTCCACTTATTGATGTTCATCGCCCCGCAGTCTGCGCAGCGCCAGGTGCCCGTCTGCTCGAAAGGAGCGCAGAGGGAGCACTCCACCGTCTTCTCGTCCTTCTTGCGCTCCACCATTCTCTCGTCCTCACCTGATATTAGGCACGCACTGGTATTCCAACCTATTCCCAAATCAGATATTGACAGCAAAATATCGTCGATTGGACTGAGAACGAGCTCAATATTTCGATTCTGGCAGACTACTTCTCTATCGCTGGCTTCTCCGAGGGAAGCTCGAATGAACAGGTCCCTCCGGAATCGTTCAGCAACGGTGTCAAGAACTCCTTCAGCTGTTTTCCATAGGCATCGCTCTTCAGTGTGAGCTCGAAGTTCGTCCTCATCCAGCCGAGCATGTCCCCAACATCGTATCGCTTGCCGTGGAACTGCCAGGCATGGATGTCCTCCTTCTGCATTAGAAGGCGGAGAGCATCGGTCAACTGTATCTCGTTGTTATACCCTGGCTTGGTGCGTTCAATACACTCGAAGATACCCGGTGATAGAACGTAGGTTCCAGCGATGGCAATGTTCGATGGTGCGGCGTCAGGCTGAGGCTTCTCCACCAGGTCCATGACCTTGTACAGGCGGTCCCGGACGCGGTTGCCGGCGATGATGCCATAGTCCTTGATCTTCTCCCGGGGCACCTGCTCCACGGCGATGACCGACCCGCCCACCTGATGCTGCACGTCCATGAGCTGCTTGACCACCGGCACCTCGCTCACGTGGATGGTATCGCCGAGCATGACGGCGAAAGGCTCATCGCCCACATGCTTTCGCGCACAGTAGATGGCATCGCCCAAACCTCGGGGGGTCTTCTGCCGGACGTAATGGATCTCCGCCAGGCTGGAAATCTCCTGCACCTGCTTCAGCTCTCTCTCCTTGCCATGCTCCTTAAGGAAATGCTCCAGCTCGGATGATCTGTCGAAATGGTCCTCTATCGCCCGCTTGTCCCGTCCGGTGATGATGATGATGTCGTCGACGCCAGCGGCGATGGCCTCTTCCACCACATATTGAATGGTCGGTTTGTCGACCACCGGCAGCATCTCCTTCGGTTGTCCTTTGGTCAATGGCAGGAACCTGGTCCCGTGGCCAGCAGCAGGTATGACCGCTTTCATATCCTCACCAGCAGATGCCCTCGTAGTTCTTGGTCTTGACTACGCCCCTTCCATCGATGACCAGCTTAGCCCCGTAGAGCTTCTCCTCCGAGTACTCGGGCCAGGCGGTCATGATGAGCACCGCGCGCGCATTCTTCACGCACTCCTTGGCGCTCTTGGCGTATTCGATATTGGGGAAAAGCTTGGAGAAGTTCTCCATTCCCTGGGGGTCGTGCGCCCTCACCTTCGCCCCTTTGTTCAGAAGTGACCTCACAACAGCAATGGAACGAGATTCGCGGACGTCGTCCGTGTCCGGCTTGAACGCCAGACCGAGCACGGCGATGGTCTTTCCTTCCAGGCCGAGATGCTCCTCCAACAGGTCGATCATGCGCAGAGGTTGGATTTCGTTCACGTCCAGCACCGCCTTCATCAGGAGGGGTCTAATGCCCATTTGGTCCGCCAAGGCCAGCAACCCTTTCACATCCTTGGGGAAGCATGACCCTCCGAATCCCGCTCCTGCGTTCAAGAATGCCTTGCCGATGCGCTCGTCCAGGCCGATGCCCTCCGCCACCTGACGGACGTCGATGTTCAGCTCCTTGCACACGTTCCCGATTTCGTTGATCATGGAGATCCGCGTCGCCAAGGCCACGTTGCTCGCCATCTTGATCATTTCCGCGGTGGTAGGCGAGACCTCCAGTATCGGGCATCTGAAGCTCTGGTAGAGCATCTTGACCACGTTCCCCGCCCGGGCGTCCGAAGCACCGATGACTATGCGATCGGGGTGCATGAAATCGCTGACCGCCGAACCTTCCCTCAGGAACTCCGGGTTAGTGGCCACCCCGATCTCCTTCGGCAGCTTCTTGCCGGAGCAGCTGGCTAGCAGAGGTGCCACGAACTTCTCGGTGGTGGAGGGCATCACCGTGCTCTTCACCACGACCACATGGTACCCTTTCTTGCGCGCAAGGACCTCGGCCAAGGAACGCGTAGCGGTTTCCAGATAGCTCAGGTCCATGGAGCCATCCACTCTCGAAGGAGTGCCAACGCAGAGGAAGGTGATGTCAGCCCTCAGCACCTCGTCGTAATCCAAGGAGGCATGGAATCTACCATTGGACCGATGCTTGTCCAGTAGCTCCTGCAGACCCTCTTCATAGAGAGGGGCACGACCCGCTTGAATGGCCTTGACCTTCTCTCGGGCGACATCGATGCAGACGACCTTGTGCCCTAGGTCGCAAAAGCAGAGGCCCGTGACCAAGCCGACGTAGCCGGTGCCGATGATGGAGATGTTCACTTGGACGCCTCTCTTCGCTCGCCATAGGCCAGCGGGCTATTCTAACTTGCGCCTCATGTCTATCTGATGGGGGCATTCGCTCATCGACAAAAGATAGAAAGGTAAAATTGGGGGCGGCTAGCCCCTTGTTGCGCAGCACGTACAGGATGCCGAGCGTCCAACGACCCCTTGCCACCGGAATTGAAGGAATATTTCGAGAGGCGAGCTCAAGAACCTCCCCATGCAGGAATCAGGGGATGGGACTCCTAGACTCCGGTGGTCCAGTCATCCCGTGGGCATTGCTCGGCCCCTTCGCACCGACGGCGATGCGCTCTCCCAACCAACATGAATGTACTCCGCCTCTCATGAACGCGCGACGATCCGGCCCTTCTAGCCTCATCCTTCTCCCTAGATACGCTTGTATCATTGGTCCTCAACTCCCACCTAGCGAACTCCGAGTTCCGTGAGACCTCATCCATCATCCTTATCTGCAGCAATGCGTGCGATATCATGTTCATCGACTTCTAGAAAGCCGAAGTGAGACGTGTCGTTTCTGCCGCCGTAGGGCGGTTCACAAACACCTTCTTTCAAACCATGACAAGGAAACTGGCATTGAAATGCAGCCGCCGTAGGGCGGGACAACTAATAATATCTCTCCGCGCCATTGCAATCGCATGCCTCTGTATGACGCAAGAATCCAAGTGGTCCACGACTGCCCCTACAGCATCCTGACCCGGAAGTACCCGGAGGCCACCATCGCCATGTGGTGCAACATGCACTCGCACGTGTTCGAGCTGAGCGCCCCCTCCGAAGAGGTGCTGAAACTGGTGGAGAAGGAGCTTGGCAACCTTGGGACCAAGCAGGCCACGGTCCGAGAGGGCAGCCTCCTGCGCATGATCACCAAGGACTGCGACTGCAAGCCCGGCGTGGCGAACATCATCGAGGAGGAGGGGCTGTGGCACGAGGAGCCGGTGGTATATCGACAAGGCTGGGAGAACTACCACATCGTGGGACATGAGCGAGAAGCGTTCGGACGACTGGTGAAGCGCATCGAGAAGGAAGGAGGGACGGTGCAGCTGCAATCTCTGAAACCATTGCGTCTAAGGGGAGCGGCGGAGGACATGCTCTTCACCACCTCCACCTTGTTCGCTGGTCTCACTGATCGACAAGTAAAAGTCCTGGCCATGGCCTGCGTCTCGGGCTATTTCGACCAGCCGGCCAAGGTAGACCTGGACGATCTGGCCAGGAGGGCGGGGATCTCCCGTTCCACCTACGCCGAGCACTTGCGCAAGGCGGAGAGCAAGCTCCTGGAGAACCTCTGTCCCGTCATCCAGATGGCGGCGGACGTGCAAAGAGCTACTTGAGCTTCTTCACCAGCCAGGCGATGTTCTGCCCGAGGTTGCGCATGGTCTTCACTCCCTCGGCATCCTGCTCGATGTCGCCGCGCTTGTGAGCCGTGACCACGTTCCAGTAGCTTGCACCGGGGATTATCCACTCCCCGATGAGGAAGAAGTGATTGATCTCGTCGAAGGTGTTCAACGAGCCAGCCCTTCGATGCACGGCCACCGCCGCTCCCACTTTATGCCTGAAAAGGCCATCGTTCGCTCGGGCCACATACCCCACGCGATCGATGAAGGCCTTGGTCTGGGCGCTCAGCCCTCCGAAGTAGGTGGGCGAGCCAATGATGACGGCGTCGGCCCCTTTGATCATCTGGATGTATTCGTTCACCGGGTCATCCTTGATGATGCACCTTTCGTTCTTCTTCTTGCCGCACGTTCCGCAGGCTTTGCAGGGTGAGATATCTTCGCCGCCCATCTGCACCAGTTCGACCTCGATGCCCTTCTTCTCGATCTCCTCCAGCACGATCTCCAGCGCGCGGTGCGTGTTGCCGTTCGCCCGCGGGCTGCCGTTGAACGCGATGACCTTCATCCAGTGGTCTCCTTGGGGGATGGGATTCTCTCCAAACTCTAATAAAGGACGTGGAGCCGCTTAGCTCAATCATCGCTTTCATTGCACAATGTTGTTCAATAATGATTAAATATGTTCATCATATAACGGAAAAGTACATGTCACTCGATCAACGAACGGTCAATTTCGAAGAGATCAACGCTGCCCTCCCCCCGCTCCACCTCTATCGCCGACTGGCACCGGAGTTCGATAGCTCCTTCATGCTGGAGAGCGCGGTCGGCGACCAGCGCACGGTCGCCTACTCCTTCCTCGGCTTCGGCCCGGAGAGTGTACTGGCGTGTCGCGATGGTGAGGTGCAGGGAGGCGAGTCGGACGACCATCTCCGTGCCATTCCGTTGGAGTTCCTCCGGGAGACCATCAGGAGGAATTCGGTCGCCTCCTCGCCCTTCCCCTTCGCTGGAGGGCTGGTCGGATACTTCTCATACGAGTTCGCTTCCCAGGCCGAGCCCTCCTTCCCTTCGTACGCTCATTCCTCGTTCCCCGACTTCGAGCTGGGGCTCTACAAGGAGGGCGTGATCTACGACCACTCTAGCTTCCGCTGCTACTATTTCCACATGGAAGAGAAGGGCGAGTTGTTCGAAATGCTCCTCAACCCTCCCTCCCATTTGGAAAGGGACCTTCACGTGGGCCCGATGCGACCCTCCACTGAACAGGAAGGGTTCGAGGCTTCGGTCCGGGACGCCAAGCTGCGCATCCGCGACGGCGAGGTGTTCCAGGTCGTACTCTCACGGTCCCTCAGCGCACGTTTCGACGGGGACCCGCTACGTCTCTACGAGCAGCTGAGGACCTCGAACCCCTCCCCCTACATGTTCTACTTGGACTTCGGCGAGCGCAAGGTACTCGGCTCTAGCCCCGAGACGCTTCTCACCGTCAGGGGAAGGGAGGCGACCACCTTCCCCATCGCCGGGACGCGTTCCGTCGGAAACGGACCGAAGGAGCACCGGAGACTGCGAGAAGAGATGCTCACGGACGAGAAGGAGCGTGCGGAACACTGCATGCTGGTCGATCTCGCACGCAACGATCTGGGCAAGGTGTCCGAGTTCGGCTCCGTCCACGTGCCAGAGTACATGTCCGTGGCGAGCTACAGCCACGTGCAGCACCTTGTGTCGAAGGTGAGCTCGACCCTCGCCCCGAAGATGGATTCAATCGCCGCCCTGGCAGCGGTCTTCCCCGCCGGGACGGTCTCGGGCGCTCCGAAGCCGAGGGCGATGCGGATCATCTCTGAGCTTGAAGGCCGGCCGCGCGGCGCCTATGCCGGCGGCGTGGGCTACCTCTCATTCACCGGCGACCTGGATTCCGCGATCACCATCCGCTCCGCGTTCGCAGACCGTGACATCATCACGTTCCAGGCCGGCGCGGGCATCGTCTCGGACTCCGACCCGGCGAGGGAGTTCGTGGAGACGGAGCACAAGCTCGGCGCGCTCCAGGCGGCTCTTCAACGACTGCGCGCCTCGACGCAGAAGGAGGAGGTGGCGGCATGAAGGTCGTTCTCATCGACAACTACGACTCCTTCGCGTACAACCTGTACCAAGCGCTGGGCGAGCTGGGGACCGAGGTGACGGTGGCCCGCAACGACGCCATATCGGTGGAGGACCTGGAGCGCCAGCGGCTGGACGCCATCGTCATATCGCCCGGACCGGGCCATCCCGCCATTCCCGGCGATTTCGGCGTCTGCCGGGAGGTCCTCACCACGCTATCCCAGCACACCCCGACGCTAGCCGTCTGCCTGGGCCACCAGGGCTTCGCCCTCGCCTACGGCGGAAAGGTCGCACACGCCAGACGCATCGTGCACGGCAAGACCTCGCTCATCCACCACGACTCGCTCGGCATCTACCAGGGGATCGAGAACCCCTTCGTGGCAGGGCGGTACCACTCGCTGATAGTCACCGAAGTCCCGCCGGAGATCACGGTCTCGGCGAAGAGCGACGAAGGCGAGATCATGGGCATCCGCCATTCGCGCTATCCTATCGAGGGCGTGCAGTTTCATCCGGAATCGATCCTCACGCCCAAGGGAGGCGTGCTGCTCAGCAACTTCCTCGCGGAGGCGAGAAGATGAGCGCTTCGGCCATCCACTCACCTTCGGGCACGACAGAACGCCGAAGCATGAGACGCTTCGCCCAGGAGGTCGTGAAGGGGAGCGCATCGCACGATCAGGTGGTCGAGGTACTCCGCTCCCTGGACCGGTCTGGATACGGAGCGAGAGACGTGCTGGACCTGGCGATGGTATTCCGCGAAGCCACCGTCCCAGTGTACGTACGTCACCCCGCCGTTGCCGACCTCTGCGGCACCGGAGGAGGGGGCGCGAGGACGTTCAACATCTCCACCGCCGCTTCGTTCGTTGTCGCGGGCGCGGACGTGCCAGTGGCGAAGCACGGCAACCGCTCCAACGCCGGCCGCTCGGGCAGCGCGGACGTCATGGAGGCTTTGGGCGCGGTCCTGCCCCTCACCTCCCGCACTGCCGGGGCGATCCTCGACGATCTCGGCGTCTCCTTCTTCTTCGCCCGGGCTTTCAACCCAGCAATGCGGAACGCGGCCTCCGCTCGGAAGGCGATGCGGGGCAAGACCATCTTCAACGTCCTCGGGCCCTTGCTCAATCCCGTCCAGGGGCGGAAGCGGCAGCTGATCGGTGTCTACGACCCGGAATTGCTGGACCTCCTCCCTCCGGTCCTGGCACCCCTGGATATCGAGCGATGCTTGCTGGTCCACGGCGATCCGGGCATGGACGAGGTCTCAGTGCTCGGCCCGACGCGGGTGGCGCTGGTCCAGAATGGATCGCTGGAACGCTTCGACTTCGATCCCGGCACGCTGGGGTTGAGAACTGCCTCGCCCCAGGACATCGCCGACCGGCCGGCGAAGGAGTCGGCGCTCCTCATCCGTCGCGTCCTCGAAGGCGAGGAGAACGGCGCGCCGAGGGACGCGGTGCTGCTCAACGCCGCCTTCGGTCTGGTGGCGTTCGGCCGCTGCAACGAATTCGCTCACGCTTTCCGTGTGGCCGAGCACGCGCTCGATTCACGTCAGGCGCTGCGCAAGCTGGATGCTTTCGTGACACGGAGCAGGGAGGACGGAGCATGACCGACACCTTGACCCAGCTGTTGGAGAACGCCCTCGACCTGGTAGACTGCTGCTACTACTCTGCCTTTCCAAGCAGGCCAGGCAAAGGGATGCCTTCCCTGGTGGGGGCGCTCTCCCGGAGCGTCGCCTTCCCGATCATCGCCGAGGTGAAGACCTCGGCCCCGATCAGAGGGCGCGTCTCCGAGCACAAGCCACTGGACCTCATCGCCTGCTACCACCGGGGAAGCGCGGCAGCGCTCTCGGTGCTAACGGAACCTATCTTCTTCGGAGGCGGTCTTAACGCGCTCAGGGCCGCCGCGGACGGCCGCACACCGGTCCTGATGAAGGATGTCGTGGTTTCTCAAGAGCAAGTGATGGCCGGAGCTAGTCGAGGGGCATCGGCGGTGCTGCTCATCGAGAGTGCGCTGTCGCATCCCCTGGCGCGCGCCCGGGCGGACGTCCTCATCGACCTGGCGCATCGCGAGGGGATGGAGGTGGTGCTCGAGGCCTCTACGGAGGCGGAGCTGCTCGTGGCCATGGAGCGCGACGCGGACGTCATCGGCATCAATCAGAGGGACCTGCGCACGATGCGGCTCGATGGCGAGCTGGCGTCAGACCTGCTGAGACGCTTCAGACCGAGCTGCGCCAAGCCCATGATCGTTATGAGCGGGATCACTTCGAAATATCAGCTCGTCCGTCTGCGGGACCTCGGAGCGGACGGGGCTCTGGTCGGCACGCATCTCGCTTCCTCGAGCGACCCTGAGCTGGCGCTTCGGGCGTTGGAGGTGCCGCGATGACCCTGATCAAGATATGCGGTCTGATGCGCGAGGAGGACGTTGACGCGAGCCAGCGGGCGGACTTCCAGGGCTTCGTGGTCGCCTCCGGCTCGCGCAGGAGCCTCATGACGGAGAGGGCGAGGGAGCTTATGTCGTCCGCCCGCGGCAGCACGGTGCTCGTCTCCTCGACCAGCGACCTCACCCTTCTGGCCAGACTCGCCTTGTATCTGAGGCCGAACGTGGTCCAGGCGCACTATCCCTTCTCCCCTTCGGAACTGAGCGCTCTGGCCGAGGCCGTGCCGGTGGATGTGTGGGCCCTCGTGCCCATGGGCACAGGATCGGAGATGGCCCGGGCGCGCTCCCTGCTCCCTGCCGCTTCCGCCCTGGTCCTGGACACCGCTGCGGGATTGCCGGGCGGGAACGGAGTGCCTCACGATTGGAACCTCAGCCGTACGGTGAGGGACGCCTGCCACCCTTGTCCCGTGGTGCTGGCCGGCGGCCTTTCGCCCTCTAACGTGGAGGAGGGCATCTCAAGGGTGCGACCGTTCGTCGTAGATGTATCCAGCGGGGTCGAGAGCGGAGGTAGGAAGGATCCCAAGCGTATCCGCGATTTCATCTCCAAGGTGCAGGGGGCGGCGCCATGAACCAGAATGCCCGGTTCGGCGAGTTCGGCGGCCAATACGTTCCGGAGGTGCTCATGACCGCCCTGGAGGAGCTGGAGCGGAGCTACATTGAATGCCGGAACGACCCCGGGTTCGCGAGCGAGCTTGCCTGGTACAACCGCCACTACGGCGGGCGGCCGACGCCCCTCTACTTCGCCCACAACCTGACCAGGAAGCTGGGAGGGGCGAGGGTGTACCTGAAACGGGAGGACCTATGCCATGGTGGCGCCCACAAGTTCAACAACGTCATCGGCCAGGGGCTGCTGTGCAATCGCATGGGCAAGAAGCGGGTGATCGCCGAGACGGGGGCGGGGCAGCACGGGGTGGCGACCGCCATGATCGCCGCCGTGCTCGGGCTGGAGGCGGTGATCTACATGGGCGAGGAGGACGCCAGGCGACAGAGGATGAACGTGGAGCGGATGAAGCTCCTGGGGGCGGAGGTGAAGCAGGTGAGGAGTGGCTCCAGGACCCTGAAGGACGCCATCAATGAGGCGATGAGGGATTGGGCGGCGTCGGTTGTCGACACCTACTACCTGTTCGGGACGGCCGCTGGACCGCATCCCTATCCGACCATGGTGCGCGATTTCCAGAGCGTGATCGGGGCGGAGGTGAGGACGCAGGCTCTAGAACAAGAGGGCAAGCTCCCGGACCTGCTGGTCGCTTGCGTGGGTGGAGGCAGCAACGCCATCGGCACCTTCTATCCCTTCATCTCGGACCAGGGCGTGCGCTTCCTCGGTGCGGAGGCGGCGGGCTGCGGCCTGAGCAGTGGCAGGCATTCGGCCAGCTTGAGCGCAGGGACGGTGGGCGTGCTCCATGGGGCCAAGACCTATCTGCTGCAGGACCAGGACGGCATGATCAACGAGACGCACAGCATCGCCGCCGGACTCGACTACCCCGGCGTCGGACCGGAGCATTCCTGGCTGATGGACACGGGTCGGGCGAAGTACGTGGGCGTGACGGATGAGGAAGCCCTTGACGCCTTCCGCATGCTCTCCCGCACCGAAGGCATCATCCCGGCGCTGGAGAGCGCGCACGCCATCCATGCAGGCGCGCGAAGGGCCGCCTCGATGAGCGAGGACGAGATGGTCGTGATCACGGTCTCTGGCAGGGGCGACAAGGACCTGGGAACGGTTTTGTTCGGCGAGGGGGGATCCTCCTGAGCCGGCTGAAGGCGTCCTTCGACCGAGCGAAGGCGAGGGGGGAAGGCGCTTTGATCTGCTACCTCACTGCCGGCCTCCCGGACGAGGAGGGGTTCCTGGAGCACTGCCGGGCCGCGGTGGAGGGGGGCGCGGACGTGCTTGAGGTGGGCGTTCCCTTCTCCGACCCGGTGGCCGACGGGGCGGTCATCCAGATGGCGTCGGCTCGAGCCCTTGCCTCCGGCGTTCGGCCGGCTAAGGTTTTCGAGCTCGTGCGCCAGATGGGAGATCTGGATGTCCCGATCGTGCTCATGGGATACTACAATCCCATCTTCGTCATGGGCGAGAAGGACTTCGTTTCCCAGGCGAAGAGCGCGGAGGCGGACGGCCTGATAGTGGCCGACCTGCCGATGCAGGAGAGCGAGAGCTTGGGCCATGCCTGTCGGGAAGAGGGATTGGACCTGGTGCAGATCGCCGGGCCGACCACCGGCGAAGTGAGGATGCGCTCCATCGCCGACCGATCGTCCGGCTTCCTCTACTTGGTCAGCTCGCTCGGCACCACCGGCGCGAGGGACTCCCTGCCGGTCGGCCTGCACGACCTGGTGAGGACGGCCAAGCGGGCGGCGGACCGCCTCCCCGTCGCTGTAGGTTTCGGCATTTCCCGCGCGGAGCAGGTACATCAGGTCATCGAATGCGGAGCGGACGGAGTGATCGTGGGCAGCGCCCTCCTGGCGAAGCTGCTCGAGGGAGCGACACCGGATGAGACAAAGGCATTCGTTTGCGAGTTGAAGAGCGGGACTCGTTGACGATGCGAACGACCCCATTAGAAGTCTGCAGTCACCAGTGTTGGTGAGGTGGGAGGGGCAGCTCTACTCGTGCAAGGGTATGCGCAGTCCGAAGCCCTCGTCCAAGTGTTGGAGCCTTCTTCTCACCAGCTGCTTCAAATCCACGTCCACCAGCAGAAGGGAGTCCACGCCCTCGCTCGCCGCGCGCACGCAGTTCTCCAAGGCGTTGAAGTGGTAGTCGACGGGCAGAGAGGAATCGTGCGCCAATCTTCGAGCTCTAGTCCCATACACTCCCGAACGGCCGGAGCGCCAGTTGCGCAGCGCCTCTGCCGCCGCCCTCGCCTTCGGCTCGCTGCCGTCCACCTCCACTAAGGTGATCCCTCCGACGACCACCTTAGAGGGTGCGAGCTTCTGAAGCATCTCCTCCAGGTCGCGCGGCGTTGCCCCTCCCGCGACCGGGGTCCTGCCTTTCAGGCGGAGATTCATGTCGTAGAGCGTCGGCCGGACCAGGCCGAGGGAATGCACCTTCCTCTCGTCCAGAAAGAAATCCTCTGGCAGACCGGAGAACTCCAGCCGGCCCTGGTGCAGTATCTGGACCTCGTCCGCCCATTCGTAAGCGGTTTCGACATCGTGCGTGGACATGATCACGGTGAGCCCTTTCTGGTTCAGCTCGTCCGCCAGCTCCAGCAGTTCGTGCACCATGCGCGAATCGAGGCCGGCCGTCGGCTCGTCCATCATCAGCACCTTAGGCTTCATGGCCAAGGCGCCGGCGAGGGCGATGCGTTTCCTTTGTCCGAAGGACAGTTGCTGTGTAGGTCTCTCCCGCACATCCTCCAGGTCGACCAGGAAGAGAGCTTCGTCCACCCTGCGTTCCACTTCCTCTTTAGAGAGGTTCAGATTCAGAGGGCCGAAGGCCACGTCCTCCTCCACCGTGGTGGAGAATATCTGGTCGTCGGGATTCTGCAGCACCACCGCCACCTGCTCTCGGAGCTCGACCAGAGAGCGCTTGCCATAGTCGACCTTCCTGCCTGAGTAGTACACCTCGCCCTGCTTCGGCTTCAGGACGCCGTTGAAATGGAGGAAGAGGGTCGATTTCCCTGAACCGTTCGAACCTAGGACGACGGTCTTCTTGCCGGCGGGGATGCTCAAGCTGATCTCTCGCAGTGCCACGGTCCCGTTCGGATAGGCGTATGTCAGGCCCCTCGTTTCCAGGATCGGTCCGACCAGCTCACCACCATCCGTTCAAAGGCCAGTTGACCACGACATGGTTCAGAAGATAGAGCGAGAGGAAAGCGACCAAAGGCAAGAGCATCCAGAAGGCGGTCATCCTGGCGGGGGGGCGGAAGGAGGGGAAATCGCCCTTGAAGTTACGGCAATAGAGCGCTATCTGGGACCGGTCCGCCACCTCCAGAGAACGGATGAACAGCCCCACGGCCAGCTTTCCGGTGGTACGGAACTTGTTCCTGACCCCCCTGAACCCAAGGCGGCAATGAGCTGCGACGTACATCACCTCCAGCTGCTCGAAGAGGAGGAAGGAGTAGCGGTAGACGAGGATCACGAGCTCGATGATGTAGCGGGGGATGCGCATCTGCCTCAGGGCGCAAGCGAAATGAGGTATGGGGGTGGAGGTGGCGAAGAAGAGCATGACGCTCACGCCGGCCAGGGCGCGCAGGAACACCATCATGGCCAGGTTCAAGCCTGCGTCAGTGATCCTCAGGGATATCCCTGCGAAGGTCGCGCTCCAGATCGTGGAGCCCTCGGCGGTGACCAAGGCGATGATCAGCGTCCCGAAGAGGAAGATGATCAGGGCATCCAACAAAGCCAGCCTGATGACCTTGGGGAAGCGGAAGCGGGTGGAGCGGAAGAGCAGCGCCATGCCGATGACGAAAACGGCCAACGGTATGATGGGCGAGGTGGCGACCAGCGAGACGACGAGCAACGCCACCGCTAGAAGGAACTTGCCCAGCGGCGGCCAGAAGCGCATGGGGGATGCATACGCCAGCTCGTCGATGGCGAACAGACCTCATGCCTCCCGTGCCGCCGGCCTGGTTTTCCTCAGGTAGCGGAAGAAGTAGAGGATGACGACGATGCCTATTATGGCCTGGAGGGCGAAAAGGAGCATCTCCAGGCTCTTGTCGGGAACGAAGAAGTTCTCGAACCAGGGCATATAGCCAGGGTCGATCTGCTGGATGATCTCGACGCCCTTATTGTCCGTTCCCAATAGGCCGACGGCGGCATTGGCCACCAATGCCACCCCCAATACCGCTACCAGCATGGCGACGATCAGTCGGTTCTTGCTCCGGTCCAGGCTCGGCCTCTTCTCCCTGACCACGCCCTCGATCACCTCCGGCTTGCTCTCCGCCAGGAAGTTGAAGAAGAGGACCAGCAACACGCCCTCGAGGATGGCCAGAGGTATCTGCGTGATGGCAAAGACTAGGAAGAACGTCTGGAAGGAGGGCAGGAAGTTGCCGTTGGTCGGATAGGCCAGGGCAAGCTGGAGCGACGTGACGACATAGGTCATCAGATCGGCCGTGAAGGCCGCGGCGAAGACCGAGACCGACATGGATGCGCGCGCCTTCTGCAGGGTGCGATACACAAGGAACGCGAGCGCCGGCCCGGCGATGCCCATGGAGAAGATGTTCGCGCCCAGGGTGGTGATGCCGCCGTGCGCCAGCAGCAACGCCTGGAATATCAGGACGATGGTGCAAAGGAGGGATGTCACCGCCGGTCCGTAGAGCACCGTGGAAAGCCCGGTGCCGGTGGGGTGGGAGGAGGAGCCGGCCACGGAGGGCAGCTTGAGGGCGGAGAGCACGAACACGAACGCCCCCGAGACCGCCACCGTCAGCTTCTGCTCCGGCCGTTCTTCGAAGATCCGCTTGATCTTGAGCGCGCCGTAGACCACGAAAGGAATAGAGATTAGGAGCCAGAACAGCGCCCAGAGCGGAGGCAGGAAGCCCTCCATTATGTGCACTTGCCCTCACACTCCTTGCACACCCCGGACAGACGGAGCGACCACCGCTTCACCTGCAGACCGGTCTGCTTCTGCAGCTCCGAGTGGCGGATCTCGTAGGGCACGCAGAACAGTCGTTTGCAAATCTCGCATTCGAAGGTGGCGTTGGCGAAGGGATGCTTGATGAAGACCTGCGTTGAACCTTGCTGCGTCTCAGAGATCAAACCCTCTTTGACCAGCTTGTTCAAGTTCCTATAGACCGTCCCGAGGGAGATGTTCGGAAGGCGCGTCCTTGCCTGGAAGTACACCTCGTCCGCAGCGATCGGCTCATCGCTTGAATACACGATATCGATGATGACCTTCAGCTGCCTCGTCCACCTTGAGGAGTTGCCGGGCATATCAGTAATGGTTATCATTTACAGGATAATGAATCTTCCCAAAGCGCGGCCCGAACGAGATCATCGGCCGGCAGCGATAGAACGATTATCACCAAGCACCTTACGATTGGAGGTAACATCCAACTCGGTGTCCGACGATGGATCTCGCGAACAAAGTGAGAGAGGAGGTGGAGAAGGGCGTCATAGGCCCCGACGAGCAATGCGAGCACTACCCTTGCCATTTCCAGGGCCAGGACTGCAGTTTCTGCTATTGTCCGCTCTATCCTTGCCTCGACCCGGACCTGGGAAAGATGGTTATCAGTCGCAAGGGAAAGGAGGTCTGGAGCTGCCAGGACTGCTACTACGTTCACAGGAATGATGTGGCCAAGGACCTGATGGCCGCTCTCGTTCTCGAAAGACAGGTGCCTCCGGACGATCCGACGGTCAGGAAGCTCAAGGCTGACCTGGAAAGGGCGCATGCCAAGCGCGCCCAGGCGATTATGGTGCTCGGAGCTACCTCCGGGGCGGGGAAATCGCTCATCACCGCCGCTCTGTGCCGCATCCTCTCCGATGGCGGATATCGAGTGGCACCGTTCAAATCGCAGAACATGTCCCTCAATTCCTGCGTGACCAAGGGAGGCGACGAGATAGCGCGCATCCAAGAGCTGCAGGCCAGGGCCGCAAGGGCTGAGCCCATTGCCGCCATGAACCCCATCCTCCTCAAGCCGAAGGGCAACGCCGTCTCGCAGGTCATAGTGAACGGACGACCTTATCAGGACATGGACGTGCAACACTACTACGGAGAATTCGTCCTAGGTAAAGGGCTGGAGGTCATTCGCGTCGCGTACGATGAACTGGCGAGGACCAACGATTTCGTGGTCATCGAAGGCGCTGGTTCGCCAGCGGAGATCAATCTCGGGGAGCGGGACATAGCGAACATGCGCACGGCCGAGATCGCGAACGCGGACTGCATCCTGGTCGTCAACATGGAATGGGGTGGGGCCTTCGCCTACGCCTATGGCACGCTCAAGCTCTTGCCGGAGGAGCACAGGCGCCGCTTCAAAGGCATCGTCCTCAACAACATGCACGGCGATGCGCAGTGCTTGCGACCGGGCATAGAGGAGCTCGAGCGTAGGCTGGGCATCCCAGTCCTGGGCGTGGTGCCGCATATCGACCTGACCATACCCATGGAGGACTCGATGACCATCGCCTCCCAATGCAGCGATGAGGAGCGGATACGGGTGGGCGTCGTCCGTCTGCCGCGCATCTCCAACTTCACCGATTTCGAGGCTCTGGCGATCGAGCCAGGGGTCTCCATCATATATGTGACGGAGCCAAGACAGCTCGAGCTGGTCGAGGCCATCATCTTGCCTGGAACGAAGAACACCATTGAGGACCTGGCCTGGCTCAAAGAGAAGGGATTGTTCCTAGCCATCAAGCAGCGCGGCGGAAGAATACCGATCATCGGCATATGCGGCGGCTTCCAGATGCTTGGGGCGAAGATCATCGACGCGACCGGCGTGGAAGGGGGCACCCCGCAGGAAGTGGAAGGCCTGGGGCTGCTGAGCTCGGTCACATACTTCGACGCCTACGACAAGCGCACCGTGCAGGTGGAGGGCGTGCTATTGGCCACCGGGGAAAGGATTAGGGGATACGAGATCCACATGGGCCGCACCGAGTCAGCGGAGAAGCCGCTTCTGCGGGTGAGCGATGGAAAGAAGGAGTATGAGGAGGGAGCTCGGTCCGCCGACGGCATGGTCATGGGCACCTACCTCCACGGAGCTTTCGATCTGCCGCCTTTTCGAAGGCTGCTGGTGGAGAAGGCCAGAGCATCACCGCGCTCTCTGGATACCGAGCTAGTCTACCAGGATGAGGTGGAGGAAAGCCTGCAGAAGCTGGCGCGGACGGTGGAGAAAGCGATCGACCTCAGCTCGGTCATCAGCGAACGGAAGGAGGGAGTATGAGGACGAATCGCATCATGTTGCAGGGGATCTCCTCCGGCTGCGGTAAAAGCACCTTGGTCGCCCTGCTCTGTCGTCATTTTAGATCGCTGGGTCTCAAGGTCGCCCCGTTCAAAGCGCAGAACCTGTCGCTCAATAGCTTCGTGACCTCGGAAGGCAAGGAGATAGGGATCTCCCAGGCATTCCAGGCCTGGGCCGCTGGCATCGAACCGGAGGGCGCCATGAACCCCATCCTCCTCAAGCCTGGCGGGGAGCAGGGCATCCAGGTCGTGCTCGAGGGGCGCCCGGTCTCGAACCTGAGGTCAGGGGAGGAGCTCGACCGGAAGATGTTGCTAGAGGTCGTGTCCCGGTCGTTCGATGTGCTGGCGACCCGCTTCGACCTCATCGTGATCGAAGGCGCGGGATCGCCGGCCGAGCTTAACCTGAGAGGAAGGGACATAGCGAACATGCGCACGGCCGAGATGCTTGATTCGCCGGTCGTCCTTGTCGGGGACATCGACCGGGGAGGTGTCTTCGCCGGCATCTATGGCACTCATCAGCTTCTGGCAGAGAAGGAGAGGGCGAGGATCAAAGGATACATCATCAATCGATTCCGAGGGGACGGGAGCATCCTTGGACCGGGCATATCCAGACTGAGCGAGCTTACCGGCGTCCCGTGCCTGGGAGTGATGCCGATGGTGGATCTGCATCTGCCGTCTGAGGACGCGCTCACCATCGATGTGTCCAGGATCGCTTCTGCCGATGGCGATGCGCGGGAAGTGTGGAAACAGGACCTCGATGCGCTCCTCGCGGCCGGTCAAAAACATCTCGATCTTGATATGCTGCGAAGCATAGCTTTCTCGTAAGATCGAGCAACTTGTGCTACTTTCCAGGATGTAACGTAACACGCATCCTAGGAGGGTGTTACGACAAATAATTAATACGCTGAGCCTATTGGTAGCACGACCGAAACATTCGTGTTAAGGAGGAGGCCGAATGCACATTCCTGACGGGCTCATGTCCCCCGAGGTCTGGGGGATTGGACTGGTCCTGGTCCTGCCGCTCATCGCTTGGGCGGTCATCAAGGTCGACCGGACGATGGATGAGCGCGCCACGCCTCTCATGGCCGTCCTGGCCGCGGGCATCTTCGTGGCCCAGATGCTCAACTTTCCCATTGGCGGCGGCACCACTGGCCACCTGATCGGAGCGGCCCTGGCGGTCGTGCTCCTCGGACTACCCTCGGCAATAGTGGTCATGACGGTGGTCCTCCTCATACAAGGACTGGTGTTCGGCGACGGTGGTCTGACCGCCCTCGGCCTCAACCTGCTCAATATGGCCGTGGTCGCCACCTTCACCGCCTGGGTGACGTTGAAGCTGGTTCCCGCCAAGAGACGGACTTTGGCGATCCCGTTGGCGGCCTGGATCTCGGTGTTCTGCGCCGCCTCCGCCTGCGCGCTCGAGCTCTCGTTGTCCTATGCCCTGCATCCGGGCCAGTATGGAATCACCGCCTGGGTGGCCATCCCGGCCATGCTGAGCACTCATGCCGTCATCGGCGTCGGGGAGGCCGTCATCACCGGCGGCGTGGTGATCTATCTGGCAAAGGTAGCCCCGGGGATCCTCAGATTGAACCTGGAAAGAAAGGATAGGACGGCGACAGAGGCTTCGGATGCAGGCACCGAGGAACAGAAGGAGGTGCCCTCGTGAAGCGACCTAAGTACCTGGTCGGCATGATCGCCATATTTCTGGCCTTCGCGGTCGGGTTGGTGGGATTCTTCTTGGTCTCGGAAGGCTCGCCTGATGGCCTGGAGAGGATCATGGGCGACCACGGGGTAGAGGAAGGGGAGCCGGTGTACCATGCACCGCTGGACTATGGCTCGGACTACCTGTCGGCGCTGGTGGCGGGCATCCTCGGTTTCGCCCTGGTGCTGGCGGTGACGTTCGGCTATCTGAGGATCGTCCGCAGGAGAGGCACGCAGAGCGCGAAGAAATGAGCCCGATCATGGTTGGTAGGGGACCTGAAGCATGAGCCATCTGGACATCGATCAGTATGCCGATCGGTCCAGCTTGGTCGGTTTCGATCCTCGCGTCAAGTTGGTCTGCTCGGTCTCGCTGGTGGTCGTCCTGGCGCTGCTCACCGCCCTCGTCCCATTGACCCTGGTGCTGCTCTTCGTGCTTGTGATGGTGGCGATGTCCCGCATCCCCCTGCGACACGTGGTCGGCAACTACGCCCTGGCCTTGGTGTTCATCGTATTCGCTTCCTTGACGATGCTCCTTACCTCTGGGCCTAACGCTGCGCTGGTCATGTTCATTCGCATCTCGGCATCGGTCCTCGTCCTCCTGGTGCTGGTCACGACCACTCCTTTCTTCAAGATGCTGGAGGCCCTGCGGTCGCTTCGCATGCCCCGGGTGCTCTCCACGCTGATGATGTTCACCTACCGCTTCATCTTCGTTCTGCTGGAGGAGATGGAGCGCATGCGGATGGCGCGGCGGGCCCGGGGCTTCAAGGGCGGACGCAGCCTCCTAGACCGGAGGGCGCTCGGCACCATCTCCGCCACCATCGGCATGGTGTTCGTGCGCTCCAACCAACGGGCCACCAACATCTACGATGCGCTGCTCACGCGCGGCTACTCCGGTCATATGCGTACCATGGGCAAGCTGAAGGCTAGGCCCCGGGACGCCGCCCTGGCGATGGCTTTCGTGAGCGTGGGCTCGCTCGCCGTTCTGATCCAGACCGAGGTGATACGCTGGACGCCGTGCTTCTGAAGAGTGTCGGCTACACCTACGAGGACGGGCGGTGCGCCCTGGAGGACATCAGCCTCAGGATCGCCCCCGGTGAGAAGGTGGCATTGGTCGGACCGAACGGCGCCGGCAAGAGCACCCTTCTGCACCTCCTCGCTGCCCTGTACCTTCCCTCCTCGGGCGAGGGACGGATCATGGGAGAGGGGCTGGACAAGAAGAACGCCGCCAGAGCGCGCCAGCACACCGGATTGCTCTTCCAGGACCCGGACGATCAGATCTTCATGCCCACGGTGGAGGAGGACGTGGCCTTCGGGCCTATCAATCAGGGCTTGAGCGAGGATGAGGTCAGGGCCCGAGTGGCAGAGGGCATGCATCTCACCGGCCTGGCCGGATTCGAGGAAAGGGTGCCGCATCATCTCAGCCTGGGAGAGAAGAAGAGGGTGGCCATGGCCGGGCTGTTGGCCATGTCCCCCGACATCCTGCTGTTGGATGAGCCTACATCGAACCTCGACCCCCAGGGGCGCAGGGACCTCATCAACATCCTGCGGGGAAGGAAGGAGACGATCATCATCGCCACTCACGATCTGGGCACGGCCTTCGAGCTTGCCGAGCGGGTCATCGTGCTCAAGAAGCGCATCATCTTTGACGGTTCGTTCCGGGACCTCATCCTCAGGGAAGATACGCTGAAGGAGGCCAGGCTGGAGCTTCCGTCGTTCTCGAGACTGATGATGTCGTGGCGGACCTCGGAGGGAAAGGACTTCCCGCCCCCCATGACCGTCGAGGAGGCCCTCGAGATCCTGAAGAAGAGAGACTAGAACTCGAGCTCAAGCCCGAGGCTTCCTCAGCGCCACTTCGTACAGCTTCTTGACGAACGGAGGCGAGGTGTCGTCGAACTCCTTCATATACATCAGTTCGTAGCCTTCCGCCAGGCGCTTGATCCTCTCCGGGTCGAAGAAGTGCACCACGAAGCCCATGGGGTTCTGGTACATGTCCTCTCCTTTGGGCACGAACTTGCGATAGTGCGGGTCGTGCTCGTTCCTCACCGAATAAAGGTTGATGCCACCAGGCCTGAGCACGCGCAAGCACTCCTCGAAAATGCTCTCCAGCTGATTCTCGCTCAGCTCCATGCAGAAGAACATGTGGCTGAAGATGGCGTCCACCGAGTCGTCCGCCAAGGGAATGCCCAGGCGCGCGTCGTGCACTTTCAGCGTGATCTGGTTCTGGACCTTCATGTCCTTGGCTCGTTCCTGCATCTGGCAGACGCCGGTCTCGGAATAGTCCAGGGCGATCACCTCCAGGCCGTTGCGCACGAAGAACCAGGTGTCCCGCCCCTGGCCGCAGCCGATCTCCAGTACATTCCTCACCTGCTCCTTGCGGAAGAGCTCGAGGGCGCTGATCCCCAGTTCGCTCGGCTCCGCTCCGAAGAAGTCCGTCTGCGCGTACGTGCTGTCCCAATGCTTCTGCTGGTCCTCTGGCAACTTACCACCCTGCATGCTCTGACCTCCGTCCTTGCTCCTCGGTCCTAATCTGGACCATCACCCTTCCTGAGATATCGGGCTGCGGCCTGCGCCGCCTGCGATCCCTGGGCCAGGGAATCCTTCACGTCCTTGGGCGCCTCGCAGCTTCCCGCGACGAATACCCCCGGTATGGAAGTGGACACGGAATCCGACTCCTGCGAGGATGGCAGGCCTTCAGCGTCCATTCTTACGCCCAGGCCTAGAAGCAGTTCCTTCGTGTCCTGACCGAGCTCCAGGCCCACGCTCAGCACCACCAGATCGGCCGGTATCTCGTACAGCTCCTTGAGAAGGGTGTTCTCACCGCAGACCAGCAATCGGTTCGAGGCCGCCTTCCGGACCACCATCGAGGGCTGCCCGCGGATGAATCTCACCCCTCGCTCCCTGGCCTTCTTGTAGAGGGCCTCGCAGCCCTTGGCCTGGGTCCGGATGTCGATGTAGAGAACATAGACCAGAACGGAGTTGTCCATCTCCCTGACCAGAAGCGCATCCTTGATGGCATTGCCGCAGCAGACCGCGCTGCAATAGGGAACTCCTCTTCTCTCAACTCTGGATCCGACGCATTGGATGAAGACCAGGGTGCGGACCGGCCGGGAGTCGCTCGGCCTCGGAATGCCTTTGACGTCGGATTCGCGCATCATCCCCTGGAACTGCTCGGATGTGATGGCATCTGGAAATCGGCCAAAGCCCAGCTCCGGGATCTGCCCTGCGTCCACGACCTCCAGGCCCGAGGCGACGATGATAGCATCCCCCTCCAGCACCCGTCGATGCAGGCATTTGCCGGACGCTTCCTCGACCTCCGCCGAGAACCGCTCCCCTCTCTCGAGTTGGACCACTTTGGAGCCGGTCAGCACGGTGATGCTCGGGGCGGCCCTGACCTCCTCTCTCAACCTGTCAACCATCCCCTTCGCCGGGGAGAGCGATGGATACGTCCTATGCGATCGGAGCAATCTTCCACCAAGCTCGCTCCCCTTCTCCAGAAGCAGGACCTCGATACCATCAGCGGCCAAAGCGATGGCGGCCTGCATGCCGGCCACGCCTCCGCCGATCACCAGAACCTTGCCGTCGTGGAGAGAACGCATGCCCCATCCTTCGTCATTGAGATGACCGTGCGCTTAGAAATAGGTTGCACCGTCAGAATGTCCCGGCTCCTGCTCCTCCTGGATGATCGTCTCGCTCGGGCTCAGAACGATTCCATTAGCGATAGCATTAAAAGAAGAAAGCACGAATCCTTCCTCGGAGTCGAGAAAGTGCTGGAGATCGAGAACCTGAGCGTGGAGGTGAGCGGCAGGAAGATCCTCCGCAGCGTCAACCTCAGCGTGATGGCGGGCTACACCAACGTGCTCTTCGGGCCGAACGGATCGGGGAAATCCACGCTGCTCATGACCATCATGGGATTCAGCGGGTACAAGGTGACCGAGGGCAGGATCCTCTTCAACGGCGAGGACATCACCAAGCTGCCTGTGAACGAGAGGGCGGAGAGGGGCATAGGGATCATGATGCAGCGACCTCCGAACCTGGTCGGGGTGAGGCTGCAGGACATGGTGCGCGTCACCTCCAAGGGACGAGTGGACCCAGAGCAGGCCGCGACCGACCTGGACATGGGGCCGTTCCTGGAACGGGATGTGAACGTAGGCTTCTCCGGTGGCGAGATCAAGCGCTCGGAGCTGTTGCAGCTAGGAGCGCAGAACCCTTGCCTCTACCTTCTGGACGAACCGGAGAGCGGCGTGGACCTGGTTAGCATTGAGAAGGTGGGGAAGAAGGTCAAGGACATGTTGTCGGGGGGAACGAGCTGCGCCGGCAGAAGGAGCATGAGCGGCAAGGCGGCCCTGGTCATCACCCACACCGGTCAGATCTTGGACTATATCGAGGCTGACCGAGGTTACGTCATGTGCAAGGGCACCATCGCCTGTTCAGGGAATCCACGAGACCTGTTGAGCGAGATCAGGGACATGGGCTACGAGGAGTGCGTACGATGCAAGCTGAAGATAACGTCGCTGGCCTGAAGAAGAAGGTGGAGGAGGCGAAGGACAAGAAAGCCTCCTTCGGCGAGGACCTCGACCTGAGGAGGTTCGAACAGGCATCTAGGGACCTTCCCAAGGTGGATACGCTCATGGAGCTGAGCGAGGAGGAGCAGAGGACCTTGCTGAACGCGGGCGTGGTCCCTTCCGAGGAGAACCGCTCCGGCTCGTTCGTGCTCATGGACGATAGCGTGGTGCATTCCTCCATGAAGACGCAGGGCGTGGAGGTCATGCCCGTGTCCCTGGCCATCAAGAAGTATGGCTGGATGAAGGATTACTATTGGAAGGCCGTCTCTCCGGAAGCAGACAAGTACACCGCCCGCACCTTCTTGGAGGAGGCGGACGGCTACTTCATCAGAGCTCTGCCCGGAGCCAAGGTGAAGGCGCCGGTGCAGACCTGCCTCATGCTCAAGGGCAAGAGCGTGGCGCAGACCGTGCACAACGTCATCATCGTGGAGGAGGGCGCGGAGCTGGAAGTGGTCACGGGATGCTCCACCTCCAAGGGCGTGGAGAAGGCGTTGCACCTGGGCATCTCCGAGTTCTACATCAAGAAGAACGCCACCCTCACCTTCACCATGATCCACAATTGGAGCGAGACCATCGGGGTGAGACCGCGCACGGTCATACTTCAGGAGGAAGGCTCAAGCTACATCAGCAACTACGTCGTCCTTCGTCCAGTGAAGAGCATTCAGACATACCCCACAGCAAGGTTGGAAGGCAAGAATTCGTTCGCGCGCTTCAACACCGTGGCCATCGCCCACCCCAACTCCGAGCTGGACCTGGGCTCGAGGGCGATCATGACCGGCGCGAACTCGCGCTGCGAGATGATCTCCCGCACCATCTCCACCGGGGGCAAGGTCATCGCCCGGGGGCAGATGATCGGCGCGGCCTCGGGCATCAAAGGGCACCTGGAATGCCGCGGGCTCATCCTCGGCCAGGGCGGGGTGCAGGTGGCCATCCCGGAGCTGGAAGCGCGAGTGCCGGACGTGGAGATGACCCATGAGGCGGCCGTGGGCAAGATCGCCCAGGACCAGGTGGAGTACCTCATGGCCCGAGGACTGAGCGAGGACGACGCCGTGGGCATCATCGTACGAGGCTTCCTCGAGGTGGGCATCCGCGGCCTTCCGGACGAGCTCAAGAAAGAGATCGACCGCACGATAGAGAAGACCGACGTGCGGGCGATGTGAGGATTGAAGGCTCGGGGGCCGAGCCAAACCTTCTCATTCCTCGACATACCTCGGACGCATGCGGGAAGGTCTTTAATTACAACTACTGCAATCAGGGCGGGGGTCTCACAGATGCTCAAGGGTGATGCGGTCGAGTACGATGAGGAGGTCTCGATCTTCAATGCTATTCAAGCGGCGGCCAGCAGCCAGGACAAGGACCTCATCCATTTCGTCATCGACCCCAATGTCCTAGCCATACTATCAATAACCGGCAGGCGGGGGATGACCGTGAACGACATCTCCCGCAGCCTCAAGCTGCCCCTGGCCACCTGCTACAAGCTGGTGGAGCAGATGATCGAGCTCGGTCTAGTGGCCCGGGTGGGCACGACCCGTACCTCTTCTCGGGGCAGGGCGGCCAACTACACCTCCAGCCTCAAATGCGTGAGCTTCACCATGTGCGATTCCCATGTGGAAGCAAACATCACTTGGAAGAACGGACAGAAGGAAACGTTCCGACGCGATTTCCATCCGGACAACGGCAATTCCGAGGATGGGGGAAGGGCGTTCCACGGGTCGTTCGAGCGCGCAACCGTGAAGTAGGGCTTCGCCCCCTAGTCATTCCAGGTGCGTGGGAGCGCGTGGGTCGTCAAGAGGTCAGGGGAAAGAGAGCAGTTCGACCGCACCAAGACCAAGGCCGCGGTCATGCGGGCGGGCGTTCCCGACCATGAGGCGGAGGAGGTATTGGAGCGTCTTTTGCCGCAGCTCTACGACGGCATCACCACGGAGGAGATCTATCGCCGGGTGCACCAGATGTTGGAGGGCCGCAAGGCGGCCAAGTTCTCGTTGAAGAAGGCGATCCTCCGTCTGGGACCGGAAGGCCTGAACTTCGAGAGCTTCGTGGCCCGCCTGTTCGAGGCGGAGGGATACCGGACCCGCACCCGCGTCTTCGTGCAAGGCAGATGCGTGCAGCATGAGGTGGATGTGCTCATGGAGCGAGGGGGGGAGAGCACGATGGTGGAATGCAAGTTCCACAATTCCCTGGGACTGAAGTGCTCTATACAATCTGCTCTGTACACATATGCCCGCTTCCTGGACATAAGGAACGAGACGGGAATGGACCGCTCCTACCTGGTCACCAATACCCGGTTCACGAGCGACGTCGATAGCTACGCCCGGTGCGTGGGCATGAGCTTGCTGGGATGGCGCCATCCTGAGGGAGAGGGCATCGAGCAGCTGGCAGAAAGACATCAGTTGTACCCGGTCACGATCCTGGAAATGCGCCGCCAGGACCTGTTCTCGCTGATGTCCAACGGGTTCCTCCTGGTCCAGGACATTCTCGACCATGAGGACCGGGCCCGCAGGCTCCTTCCCAAGAACATCGTCGATCCGCTGATAATGCAGGCAGATGGACTTCTGGCAGACTGATCATCGCTGGGCCATGCGGCAGCTCCGCTCCGTTTCCCTCGTCGATGCGCGTTCGGGCTGCTTTGGTTTTGGACCTCGCAGATAGTGGTCCGGGTCCTCCACCACCGTGAACTTGTTCCCGTCCTGGTCCAGGAAAATGGCCATGAGACCGCCCCAGGGGCGCTTTTCCGGCTTGAGCTCGAACCTCACTCCTTCATCCACCAGCTTCCGATGCAGCTCGAAGATGCTGTCCGTGGAGAAGATCACCCCGGTATCGCCTCCTGGCTGCCGGTCGTCCTCTCTCGCCGGGACGTAGAGGCCGATCTTGCCCTGCGGGTCATCTGGACCGACCTCCACCCAGTTCTTGTCCCGGGAATCGAGCTGCAGTTCCAGTTCCAGGATGCAGGTGTAGAACTCCACCGCCAGACCGAGGTGCCGTACCGGGACCGAAGTCGTCCAGACCCTTTCCAGCCTGCCCCCTTCGACGTAAGGCGTCTCCTCGCCCATCGGGTCCCCCAAAGGCATGACCAGGCTATTGGTCGTGGCGCTAATCTATCTTGTGACCCCTAGCCACCGATATACTCTCCTTGTTCCAAGGGGTACATCTTCGGACGACTCAAAGCTCCTGGAAAAAGACTAATAGCATGGCATTCGCATCCTCACCTCCTGGCAAGGGAAGGATGAAACATGGACGGCATCGACAAGATCGAGGTCAAGACGGTCAAGAAAGAGGACCTCAAGCTCATCAAGAACCTCATGCGCATAAAGCACAAAATCATGGTCACCAGCGGCAAAGGTGGCGTAGGCAAGAGCACGGTGGCGGTGAACATCGCCATGGCGCTTTCCATGCGCGGCTACGAGGTCGGCCTGATGGATGCGGACATCCACGGTCCGAACATACCCAAGATGCTGCACATCGAGGATGCCATTCTCAGCGGCGATGAGGAAGGGTTGATGCCTATCCTGGTCCCGCCCCACCTGAGGGTCATGTCCATGGCCTTCCTGATCAAGGACGCGGACAACCCGGTCATCTGGCGCGGACCGATGAAGATGGGCGCCATAAGGCAGTTCATCGCCGACGTGCGCTGGGGCGACCTTGACTACCTGGTCGTGGACCTTCCTCCAGGAACGGGGGATGAGCCTTTGACCGTGGCACAGCTGATGCCCGATGCCGACGGCGCGGTGGTCGTTACCACTCCCCAGGACGTGGCCTTGCTCAACTCTCGCAAGTCGGTGGGATTCGCCAGACAGCTCAAGCTGCCTGTGATCGGCATAGTGGAGAACATGTCCGGCCTGATATGCCCTCACTGCGGAAAGGAGATAGATCTATTCAAGAAGGGTGGCGGAGAGAAGGCGGCCAAGGAACTCAAGGTCCCTTTCCTCGGGCGCATCCCGCTCGATCCGAAGGTGGTGACGAGCAGTGACGACGGCATGCCGATCGTGCTCGCGGACACGGACTCTCCGGCCGCGAAAGCTTTCGACGGATTGGTCGACAACATCGTGAAGCAGGTGGGAAGGAAGGGGAAGAAATGAAGGTCCTGGTGACATCCACCGGTCCGAACATGGACGATCTCCTGGACGAGGAGTTCGGCCACTGCGCCTATTTCGTGGTAGTGGACCCGGAGACCATGAAGTTCGAGGCAGTGCTCAATGAAGGACATGACGCGGAGGTGGGCGCGGGCATCTACGCGGCGGAGACGGCGGTCAAGCTGGGGGTGGAGGTCGTCATCACTGGCTGGGTCGGGCCTCATGGACAGAGGAAACTGCTCTCGAGCAACATCCGCATCATCATGGACGAGGAGGGAACGGTGCGGGAGGCGGTGGAGCGGTTCAAGAAGAAGAGACAGAGGCTCGCCTAGGCTGATTCAGAGAGACCGATCGCAGTTCATCTGGAATGCCATTCGTCTCGCCCTCCAACCCATCGTCCAAGTCATGAATGGAAGCATATCATTTGACTCCTATTCGACTAATGTCGTATTGAACAATCGTTATTTGTTAATTTATTGACAAATATTCCTTAAGGAATACGAAATTCGCACCAGAACTCGCTTGCAACGACATATATCGTATAGAAATGAAAAAGACTTATTTACCCCCGCTCGATATCCTCGCCCATGCGGAGGTATCTCGGATACCAGCCTTGCTCGGCAAGGACAGTTCTGTGGGAACCGACGTCACGCCATGCTCCGCAGTGCGCACAATGGCGGATCGAGGTACACCCTCCGGTCGTTCTCTCGGAAAGGATGCAGATGCCCCTTCCCGAACCGTTACCGGAGCATGTGAGAAGGCGGAGGACACCGTGGGAGTGGATCGACCATGGCCAATGACGGCTACAAGATCCTGCTGCCCACCGACGGCTCCTATCCGGCCATCGCTGCCACCGTTCGGGCGATCGAGATGGCCAGGGACCGCAAGGGCAAGCTCGTCATCCTGGCGGTGAACGAACGGGTCTTGGCCGCGGGCATGGAGCGGATCGCAGAGGACTCGGCGCTCATGAGGACGGCCGGCATCGACGGCGTCGCCTATGCCAAGGAGATGGCCACCAAGAACGACGTCCCCTTCGAGACGATGGTCCGCGAGGGAGCGGTCGTGGGAGAGATCGTGAAGGCGGCATCCGAAACGAAGGCGGACATCATCGTCATGGGATCCTCCACCATCAAAGGACTACCTGGCCTCTATTTGGGCAGCGTGTCCCGGGGCGTGATCAAAGAAGCCCCGTGTGACGTCGTCGTGGTCAAGCTAACGGAAGATGAGATGCACAAAGCCGTGGAGCTGGCGCTGCAGTTCGCCCTGGCCCACAAGGCGCCACCGATCACCAACGGAATGGCCGAATACACCAAGACTCGCAAGTTCAAGGTCGGACTGGCGCTCTTTGCCATCTACGGCATAGGATATGCGATCTTTACCATAGTAGGATCGTTCTCGCACGGCACCTTTGCCAGCGGGTTCCTAGGAACGAACATAGGCATCTTCTCCGGCATCTCTCTGATCGTCGTCGCCATCATCATGGCCGTGACGTTCAACTGGTACGCGGGAAAGAGCGAGAAGAAGACCGGAGGTGGTTGAGATGGCCGACTATGTCTTCCGCCCTATCGCCTTCGTGCTCTTCGTGGTCATAGTGCTGTTCACCTTGGCCATCTCAGTATACGCATCTAGGAGAGTGCGCACGGCCGGTCACTTCTACGTCGCCGGGGGCGGGATCAAGTGGTTCGTGAACGGCATCGCCTTCGCGGGCGACTACCTGAGCGCCGCTTCCTTTCTAGGCGTGGCTGGCTTGATCGCATTCTTTGGCTACGACGGCTTCATGTACGCCATAGGCTTCCTGGCTGGCTGGATCGTCGCCCTGTTCCTGATAGCGGAGCCGCTGCGCAAGATCGGGAAATATACCTTCGGTGACGCATTGGCCAGCAAGTTCAAGGACAAGAGGGTTCGCCTCATGGCCGCCCTATCCGCGCTGGTGGTGAGCGTTTTCTATCTCATACCACAGATGGTGGGGGCCGGTTCGATCGTGCAGCCCCTCATAGGGCTGCCCTACGAAGTGGGCGTGGTGCTGGTCGGACTGATCGTGGTGCTGATCGTGGCCACTGCGGGCATGGTCTCCACCACCTACGTGCAGTTTATCAAGGGATTCCTACTCCTGTTCGCCGCCCTCGCCCTGACCATCGGTGTCCTGGCCTACACCGGTTTCGGTCCGTTGGACTTCATCGGGCACTTCATCACCAACGGCGCCGAGGTGCCCACCAAGGCCGGAGGCACCATCACTTACACCGGCGCGCAGTTCATGGCGCCTGGCCTGAAGTACAAGGACCCGCTGGACTTTGCCTCTCTAGCAATAGGTCTCATCCTGGGCACGGCAGCGTTGCCGCACATCCTAATCCGATACTACACCGTGCCCAAACCCTCAGACGCGCGCAAGTCGACGGTGGTCGCGATCATCGCCATCGGGGCGTTCTACATCCTTACGCTGTATCTCGGACTGGGTGCGAACATGCTTGGCACCCTGGACGCAAGCAACCAGAACCTGGCCGCGCCACTACTCGCCGATAAGATCGGAGGCGAGGTGTTCTTCGCCGTGATCTCATCCATAGCGTTCGCCACTATCTTGGGCACGGTTTCCGGGCTGATCATGGCCGCCTCGGGAGCGATAGCCCACGACATCTACACCGAGATCCTGGGGAAGAAAGGGGACGATCGAAAGACGCTGCGAGTGTCCAAACTGACCGCCGTCGCGGTGGGTCTGGTGGCCATCGTCCTCGGGATCATCATGAAGGAGCAGAACGTGGCCTACCTGGTAGGACTGGCCTTCGCCATCGCCGCCTCGGCCAACATCCCGGCGCTCATCTGCCTGCTGTTCTGGAAACGGACAACGGGGCCGGGCATCATGGTGGGCATAGCAACAGGACTGGGCCTCTCCATCTTGCTTATCCTGATCAGTCCGACCTTCATGACCCAGGGTGCCTGGTTCCCTCTGAACAACCCGGGCTTGGTGAGCATACCGGTGGGATTCGCGGTCACCATGGGCGTGTCCCTTATGACCCAGAACTCAGAGAAGAAGGCCAGAGCTACCGAGGCATGAGCCCAAACCCCTTCAGCATCTCTTTCTTCTTTTCACTACAAGGCTCAAGCTGAATACGCGGGTTCTGCCAGAAAGAACGAGCACCAAGCGCTCAGGAACGAGGGTATCCGACCGGCGCGTCCGGCGGCACTCCTTGATACTGATAGTCCAGGGTCACCCTCTCGGTCGGCTCGGAGATGCGCAACGGGTTCGGCCCGATCTCCTTCACATGTGCCACGAACTCGGTTATGCTCCGCTGGTACGCCTCCGCTTCGTCCGAGTCGACGAACACCGTGCTGAAGCGACCCTCGTCGAAACCCAGCTGCATGATGACCGTCTTCAGAAGGGTCATGCGTCGGTTGGTGCGAATGCTTCCGACCTCGTAATGGCAGCGGCCTGGCTTTCCCGCCAGTATGAGCACGCCGTCCGCTCCTCTGGAGAGAGCGCGCATGACCCATTCCGGGTCCACCCGGGCGGAGCACATCGTGCGGATGGAACGGAATTGCGCAGGAATATGCAACCTCTTGATCCCTGCCAGATCGCCCGCGGCGTAGGAACACCAATGACAGGCGAACACCACGATGTTGGGAAAGTTCTCCATTTCCTGCGAACGCGGGGGGGTGGCGGCGTCGATCTCCGCCGATATTTCAGAGTTCGAGAAGCACGCCTGGTCCATGGCGGCGCTCGGGCAGGCGGCCACGCACGCCCCGCATCCTTCGCACATCTTGGGCTGGATGCTCGCCACCCTCTTTCCCGGTCTCGAAAGATCGGGCACCATCTTGATGGCCGACACCCTGCAGGTCGCCTCGCAGACCCCGCAACCGGAGCATGCTCCGTGCTTGACCGAGGCGATGCTTCCGACCTCGCCCGATTTGACCAACGCTATCTTGGCCGTTCCCATGGCCACCAGCTCCTGCGCCTTCCGGGTGGCTTCCCTCGGGTCCGAGGAATGCATCCAGGCGCATTGCTCCCGGATGTTGACCATCTCCACCAGGCACCCTGCCTTGCCGGCCTGCATGGCCGCCTCTTGGAACTCGCGCAGATAGAGAAGCGGGGAGCAGGCGGCCACGACGATCCGATCCAGCTTGTTGTCCTTGATCGCCGCGGATATGTGCTTGCGAGGCTCCACGTGACAAGCATAGTCCATGGTTTCCACGTGGACTACGCCCTCCAGCTCCCGGGCATATCGGGACAGGTCCCGCATGCTGACCGTCAGATTGGTGCTGCCCCCGCAGCTGCAGATGAACACACCCGTCCTCGGGTCACGCTCGTTCTCCTCCATAATCGCAGCCTTCCTTCCCAATTGAACGCTCGCGCAATAGCGCTACGAAACGAAAGCATGCCATGAAGTGGTATTTATTTACCGCAGATGAGCGGTGGAGCATTCAACGAAGCATCGATTGCGACCGAGCCGCGGCATGACCTCAGGATCCCTCTGCCGAAGATGCTTCCGCAGACTTAATGCACAATGAACCTTCTCACCCGGCCGAGGTCTAGACATGAAGGTGGTGGCGGTGAACGGAAGTCCCAGAAAGGCGGGCAACACTGCTCGTATGCTAAAGGAGATCACCAACCAGGCGCAGCAGAAGGGCGCGGACGTCAAGTACTTCGACCTGGTGGACATGCACATCGAGGACTGCAAGGCCTGCATGCAGTGCAAGAGGACGGAGACCTGCTCCCAGGAGGACGAGATGAGCATTATCAAAGAAGAGATGAAGGACGCGGACCTCCTCATTCTGGGATCGCCGATCTACATGGGGGCGGAGACGGGGATCATGAAAAGCTTCATCGACCGCCTCTACGGCTTCATGCTCCCGACCAAGGAGGCGGGCGATTTCGAAAGCCGCCTGGAGAAGGGTAAGAAAGCGATCGTGCTCTTCACTTGCGGCTTGCCCGACGGCGACAAGATCTACAATTACATCAAGGTCCGCTACTTCGACCTCCTGATCAAGCATCTGCGGTTCGATGACGTGCGCACGTTCATCGTCGGCGGTGCGAACCCGTCGGAGGACCTTAGGGAAAGCGCCCAGGCCAAGGACGTGCTCAGCGATACCGAAGTGTTCTTCTCCTCGGGATGAGCCGATGAATAGGGTCAATCCTGGCAAAGGGTTATTTCCAAGTCTTCCATTCTGCGAGATGATATGAGGAGACACGGCGTGGTGTATGCTTGCCCGCACTGCGGCGGGCGAGACCTGATCCCCAAGCTGATGTTCGGCGGCCCTTTGGCCGGGGTGGACGATAATGACGGCAGCTGTCGCTGCCAGTCCTGCGGAAAGATGGCCGTGCCTCTAACCTTCGCGTCCATGGATGATTGGATCTCCTTCCGTCAGAGCCTTCTGAAGAAGGCCGACGAGGAACGCTCCGTTCCCAAGTTCCGGCACATTCCGATACTCCCCGTCGACACCAAACCCCTCCTAAGCTTGGGAGGGGTGGACATCCCCTTCATCAAGTTGGCCGAGGTGGTGAGCGTGCGTTGGGTCAGCGGCTCCCTGAAACGGACCGAGTACCATGTCAGCTTCGAACGCTATTGGCGGGCGGTGGCCGGGCAGCGGTACAACGCCAGCGAGGTGCTGCTCCTGGACCTGGCCGGTGTGAACGAAGCAAAACCCAATTTCCGAGTGATGCGCGAGCTTGTGAAGAAGAAATATGACGTTTGGCTCGACCTAGGCATCCGCACCGACCAGGACCTCTTCGACGCTTTCTCGATGGAGGTGGCCCGAGCCCTGGCCGATACGTCCACATGCACCTCGATGCGTCTGTTCCAGGAACTCTACGAGCTATCGGACAAGTGCGTGCCCTGCCTGCAATGGGATGGAAAGGTGATCTGGGGAAGGCCGAGGGCGGGACCGGCGGACCTGATAGATGCGATCAAGAAGCTCCGGAGCCTTGGCTTCGACGAACTGGCTGTGGTCGACATGAGACATCTTGGAACTCGTTCAGGAGTATCCACCGAGCTGTTGGCGTTGCTTGAGGGAATGGATGTCGCTATGGTCGTGGGCGGAGGGGTGGTGGAGAGGGATCTAGAGCTCATCGAGAAGAGAGGATTCTCCGGCGCATTCATCGATCCGTTCACGCCCCTAATCGAGGACCTGTTCGAGGATGAGGGGTCTCCTGTGGAAACGAGGTTCACATCCCCTACTCCGACGATTGTGAAGAGGCCGAACTACCTAGCTACGGATTGATACCGAATAGACCTTTTCCTACCAGTTCCTCGTTCCGATTTGCACACATTAAGCCATCCTCAATCCTTCGCCGCGGTCGTCTCGCCCAGCATTTCATGCTCCCCCTTCGGACGATTGATAACCCCTCGCGGAGGAATGGCCAGCTGCATTGAACGAAGCCACCCAGATGACAGAACGAGTGCCGGAGGTGACCGCTCAACGCACAAACGGATCCCGATGCTGGAGGGTCCTCCATCGCTTCGTATCTTGATCAAGAAAAGTATAATGTATGATGATGCGCGAATTATGATTCTTGACCAGTAAATGGTCTTTTACATGCGCAATCTTCAGCATACTGGCTTTTAACGGTGCTAAAGCGATTTAACGCTACTTATATATACGCAACCAGGAGTTTCTTCTCTGAGGAGACCGTCCAAAGGACGGACTACTAAGGAGGAAAGACTTATGGTGAATGCAATAGCATTCGCAATGATTGGCCTAGTCTATGGATTGTGCCACTGGATTTTGTATTGCAGTGGTGCAAGGGCCTGCCCCGGGTGGTGGAGCAAGAAAACGAAGCCTGAGGACATAATCCCCGAGCAGGCCATCGGAGCCATGGGCTCGTTGGCCGCGGCGATTGGTCTCATCGGGCTCTCGTGGTTCTTGGTCTGGACCCCTGGGACCGACGGCTTCGCGATACTCGCTATCGCGGGCGGTCTGTACGGCTTCTTGTTCCTGGGCACGGCTATCGTTGCGATGAAGGGATGGGACTGGAGACCGATTGGAGATGCCGCGATCTTTGGCGGATTCACGCAGTTCGTGATGCTGCCCTTCGTGGCGAATGCTGGATTCCCGTGGGACGCCTGCCTTGGGCTGGCGGTCTTTGGTGTTCTCGCGACAGCCTGGGGCCTGGTCATCCATGGCAAGATCTCCGCGAAGATCCTGCAGGTGGACCTGATCCTGTCGCTGTTCGTGGCCTGGTGGTTCATGATCTTCTACGGTGGACTACACGGTCCGCTGCAGGCGGTCGTCGACGCTCAGGACGCTTTCGGACACAACGTGGACGGTACCTACCCGACCTGGGCTCTATTGTGGATCATCGTTGGCGTGGCCAACTTCGTGATGATGTACTGGAGCTACAAGAAGGGTCCATCAAAGATGATATTCTGGTGAGCAGGCAGCAAATCAAATCCCTTTCCTTTTATTCATTTTTTCTTTGTCTTGGGCGGCGGATTTGCTCGATAGTGCATGGTCATAGCACATCCCTGAGAATGTCGAGGTGAACTTATTTAGCGGGCAATGGCTCATCATCATGGGGGAAACGAACCTCCCGATAGCAGAGGCGAGGGGGGGTTCGATGGTGACGAACGATGGCGAATCGCGATAGCTGGCAGGTAAGGTGAGGCAGTCTGCAGCCGAAGGTGCTCATAGTCGATGACGAGGCGGGCATACGCAACGTTCTTACCGAGCTGCTGCGCGAGCGCGGTTTCGACTCCTCCGCTGTTGCCACAGGAACGGAAGGTCTGAAGGCGGTGGTGGCAGGCTTCCACAACATCGTCATCCTCGACATCGGCCTACCCGACATCGACGGCACTAAGTTACTGGAGCGGATCAACGCCATTTCCCCGGACACCGAGGTCATCTTGGTCACGGGACATGCCACCTTGTCCACTGCCATCGAGGGGCTGAGGAAGCACATCTACGACTACATCCCCAAGCCTTTCAAGCTCGGCCAGCTGCTCGAATCCATCGATGGGGCGCTTGAGCATCAACGTCTGAAGGTGGAGAACCGACGCATGCTTGACCAGCTGAAGTATTTGAACAACGTCACGAGCCAGGTGTCCCGCACCATGGACGTGGACCTCATCCTCAAACAGCTCCTGTTCGTCACCATGAACTACTTCCATGCCGACTCGGGAGCGATCTACCTCAGGAAGGGAGAGGGATGGGCCTTGAAGCAGCATTCCGGGGTCACGAAAAGATTCCTCAATGACTTCTCGGTCCTGGGCGCTGACCATCCGATCGCCAAAGAGGCCGCTCGTTCCAGCGTATCCTTCGCTGCGGGCGAGAGCAACGGCCATTCCGCTTCTTCTTGGGCCTCTGTGCCGCTCGTCTACAACGACAGACCAGTGGGCATCATGGTCATCATCGTCAAAGGAGGCCGTCGCTTCGACGATGAGGACAAACGGCTGCTCTCCATCGTGGGCGCCCAGGCCGGATCGTCCATCTACAACTCCGTGGCCTTCCTTCGGGGCGAGGAGAAGAGGACCTACCTAGAGGGCTTGATCGAGAACGCCCCGGATGCGGTGGTGACCTATGCTCTCGATGGAATGGTAAGGAGCTGGAACCCGGCCGCCACCTCGCTCTATGGCTATGGCGAAAAGGAGGCCATCGGACGCTACTTGCTCATCGTGCCCGACGACCAGCTGGAGGAGATGAGAGCCATCATGGTCCGGGTGGCCAATGGGGAGCAAGTATCGAACCTAGAGACTATGCGCACCCGCCGCGACGGTACCCTGGTCGACGTGGAGGTGGGGTACTCGCCCGTGCGCGATCCGGGCGGCAAGATCGTAGGCATAGCCTCGATGTCCCGCGACATCTCAGACCGCAAAAGGAAAGAGAGCGATCTCCGAGAGAAGGCCGTGAGCTCGGCGCAGAACGACGCCAAGGAATTGATCATGAGGTTGGTGCCTCTGGCGTTGGGAAGAGACGTGAGCGGGGAAGAGCGCGATTCCCAGATCCCCATGCTGACCAGCAAGCTGGGGGACGCCCTATTCAATCGGTACTTCTCCACTGGAGAGGCGGTGACATCGGAGAAGATGGGGCAGGCGGTGGCGGGTTTCTTCAACGAGCTGGGCGGCCAATTCGAGTTCCAGGTCAATGGCAATGGTGTGGTGGTGATCGGACGTCGATGCCCGTGGCACAACGAAGAGCTTCGGAACCCCGGCACCTGCGCCTTCACCAAGGCGCTCTCGGCCGCCTTCGCACAGCGCGCCTGGGGAAACGCGAAGGTAACGATCAGCCAAAGCCTGGCGAACCGGGACGACTGCTGCCGGGTCGTCATTCATCGTTCCCGTTCCGACTAATGCCGCCAGAACCCTTCGAGAAGTTTCATATCGCTAATGGTGCACTACTAGCCACGCCATGCTGGACTCGTTCGTTTGGTCCGTCCTAGTGCTCCTGGCCGCCGTGGTGCCACCGCTCCTCTACATGATCTGGGTGAGGAACAAGGAGATCTGTCAACGGGAGCCGTACTCCGCGGTGCTGGGAGTGTTTCTGTTCGGCGCCAGCGTGTCCGTGGCCCTCGCTTTCATTCTGGAAAGCGTGATCATGGCCGTTCTCTATTCCTCTGGCAGCCCGTTGGCTCGGGGCTTTTGGAACTTCCGACCATTTGACCCCACCTTGCAAATCTTCCTCCTAGCGGTCATCATCGCCCCTGTGGTGGAAGAGATCTCCAAAGGGCTGGGCGTGTTCTCGGTACATGGTCGGCTGACGGAGATCGAGAACGGTTTGGTCTACGGAGCGGCCGCGGGCCTGGGATTCGCCGCCTCTGAGAACATACTCTACCTGCTGAACGCACTTTCCGGGGGCGTCGAGGAGTTCGTCTTGACGGCGGTGATCAGGGCACTGACATCCACCGTTCTCCACGCCAGTGCCACCGGGATACTCGGCTATGGCATAGCGCGGGCGAGGGTGCTCGGTTCGTACGGTCAGAACAAGAGCTGGCTCCCCTACCTGTTGGCGGCCATGCTGCTCCACGGGGCTTTCAACCTCTTCGCCATCCTGGGGGACATAGTCCCGCAGTACCAAGGCGAGCTCGCCCTTCTAGGCCTGATAATGGCCTTCGTTCTGGCGACCACCGCTTTCGCGCTCCTGCGCAGGCGGATAGTGGAACTAGACCGGGCTTTCCCCTGCCGACCCTAAGGCTCGGATCTCGCCGACCATCTTGCGGCCCAGCTCTCGGGCCTGGCCGAGAGCGGTCGGGTGCTCGCGTATGCTTCCTTTCCGTTCCCTTCCCGCGAACAGCAATTCCTCCATAGGACAATAGCCCAAAGCGCTGAAGAACGCCCGCGATTCGGAGAGAGCGTTACGAAAGACCGCCTTCTCATCCCCGCCCACGGAGATGAACGCGCCCAGTCTCGGCCTCCCTCCCGCCAATGGCCGGTGAAGGACCTCGCCCCTGGCCCAGAGGCACTGACAGCGGTCGAAGAGCACCTTGGTCTGAGAGCTCAGGCCAGAGAACCATATGGGCGAGCAGACGATGAGGCCGTCCGCCTCCTCCAAGGCACGGTACACCTGAACCATGTCATCCTTCTGCACGCATTCCCCGCTCTCCAGGCATTCGTTGCATGCCTGGCAAAGATGGATGACCAGGTCCGATATCTGCAATTTGAGGACCTTCGCGCCCGCCTCCCTGGCAGCTTCCAACGCGGCGTTCACAAGCAGATCGCAATTGCCGTTCTTGCGTGGGCTTCCCTGCAGGCCAACGATCAGCATGCTCGCAACCCCCTCTCCCGATAATGCTCGGAGGTCAAGTCCGGCACGTGTCCAGGTTCTCGAGGATCCTGTCCTTGAGGCCCTCGTAGTACTGGAACGTCTTCACCACGTAGTCGCAGGCGCCCGCTCGCAAGGCTTCGAAGCTCAGGTCCGGATCGTCGTATGCGGAGACGAAAATCATCGGCACCTTCAGCCCCAGGGGCTTGATCTTCTTCATCAGTTCTATGCCGTTCATGTCCGGAAGAGCGTAATCCAGGATGAGGATGTCATATTGGTTCGCCTTGAGTTTGACCAGAGCCTGGGTGGCGTCATATGCCGGGTCGAGGGCGAACTCGTCCTTAGGCAAGTACTCAGAACATAGGTTGACATGTTCCTTATTGTCGTCGACCATTAGCACTCGCACTAGGCGCTTCTCAGCCAACCAATTCGCCTCCGCTCATTTTGATATGCCATAGCTCCATATTAAACCTTGACCTGTGGAAAGATGACCGAGAACATGGAGCCTTTTATCTGGTCCACCAATTCCCGGTCCTCGACCCAAACCCTGCCCCCGAACCTCTCTGACAGAGCTGCGACCACCGAAAGCCCGATGCCATGCCCTTCCGCCGCTGACTCCACGTCGAATTGGTCGAAACGCTTGAACAGGAATGCCTTGCGTTCGGGCGAAACCCCTTCCCCCCGGTCCTTCACGTCCAGACGCCAGAAGGTCGTCTCCTTCTCTTCGTGCGGACGCACCTCGACATCGATCGGCGCCCTGTCACCGTATTTGCAGGCGTTGCTGAGCAGGTTGTATACCACGTCCTTAACGAAGGCGTCCCCCTGCACCAACACGCTCTGCTGAGGCGCCGGGAAGCGTATCTCGATCTCCTCGTAGAGGGTGTTCATTCGCAACGAATCGACGCATTCTTGCACCGTCTTGACCAAGTCCAGCGTCTGGAAGTCCCTGGACGACTCCAATGATCTGAGCAAGGTCAGCTTGCGCACGTCCGCAATGAGGCTGGAGATGTTCTCCGACTGCGCCAAGGCTGAAAGCACGAACTTGCGCTGCCGGTCGTCGAGCTTCGGATCCTTGGCCAACATCTCCAGGTAACCGTGGATGGGAACGTTGTAGTTGGCCACGTCGTGCGTCAGCAGGATGGTGTACATTTGCTGCGCCGAGGCGTGCTCATTGATGCGGTTGAACATGACAGCGTTGTTGATCGCCGTCGCCGCCTGCACCGAGAACATCTCGATCAGGCTGTAGTCAGCCGAGGTGAACGGGCTTCCCGGTATTCTTTCCAAGGTCACCACTCCCAGAACCTCGTCGCCCATCTTCAATGGCACGGAGATGAGCGAACTAGGTTCGTCCGGAGTGCCCTCCACCAATTTCGAGCGCTGGTCTTTGTCCGCTCGTTCCACGAGGATCCCTTTTCCGGTCTGAGCTACCAGACCAGTGATGCCCTCCCCCAGCTTCAGCTCCAGGCCTTCCACTGCCTCAGGATACTCGCACATGTGAGCGATGCACTTCAAACGCCTGGTCTTCTTGTCCAATGTGAATAGGTAGGCGTTATCCGATTTCACCAGCTCCCCGGCCTTGGACAGTATCGTGCTTAAGATCTTGGGATACTCCAGCGTCCCGGATATCGCCATGGACATTTCATATAGGATCTCTCTTTCCTTGTTGCGCAGATGCAGTTCGCGCTTCAGGCGAGCCTTGCGCACCGAGATCGCCACCTGGTTGCTGAAGACCTGAAGGATGGGAAGCTTGTTCTGAGTGATGCCGTTGAGTCGGCTGGAGGCGAACACCGCGCAGCCGAAGATCTCCTTCTTGAACTTGATGGGCAAGCATGCCAATGAACGGACGTCGAGCTCCTCGATCACGATACGGGGGTCGCTCCTCAGGTCCAAGGAGATGAAGGGCTTGCCCTCCTGCACCGTTCGATAGAGCTGCCCAGAGCCGACCACCCGAGACTCGAGCAACTTCCTGGCTATCTTGAAGTCGACCCCGGCGCAGACCAACCGGGGCTTGCTCTCAACCCCCATCAGCCGGAACACGGCGTACTCGATGCCCAGGGACTCTATCAGCTTATCGAGGTCCCGATCGATGGTGTCGGCCAGGTCATCGGATTCCACCAGGTCGGTGGAGGTCTCGGCCAGGACCTCCAGAGTCTGGATGCCTTCCGCCTCGCCTTCCATGGGCCGGAGCATGAGGGTATCGTGCCCGACGCAGAGCACGCCCATCGTTTTCCCGCCTTCGTCGCCCAGAGGCATGAGCCGCCAGGCGAACTCGACGGTGGTGCCGTCCCTCTTCCTGAGCGGTATGTTGGCCGTCGGCCTTCCGCCCTCCACGGTCATGGCGATCAGTCGGACCAACTCGTCCTCGCTCAATCTGTCGGTCACCAATAGATTCGCCAGTCGCTTTCCCACCAGATCCGCTCGATCATAGCCAAGCTCACTCTCCGTGACCCTACTGACCGCTTGCACCTTGCCTTCTGTGTCCAATGCTATCACTGACAATTGGGCTGAGGACATCAGGTCCTCGGTCAACTGCTTGGAGATCTCGCTCCCTCGTAGGGACAGGAATGGGTGTGACAGCTTGGCCAGAACGTTGACCCCTATCGTGGCGGTGCCGTCCGTGAGTTGGGCGAAGCTGAGCTCGAAGGCTATCGGGGTATCGCCTGCCAGATGGAGCTGGGCTCGCGCCCTGCGGTTCTCCTCCGGACCGCTGCCCAAGGAGCGCAAGGCTTCCTCAACCCTCCCCCAATCTGCCTTCTCCACCAGCTCCCTGAATGGCTTACCGATGAGATCTGAAGAAGGACGGTGGAAGAACCGGTCGAAGGTCTTGCTGACGGAGAATACCCTTCCTTCCGAGTCGAGCGTCAGCGTGAACCAGGATTCCTCCTGATCATCCATTAGCTGGTTCATACCGGCGATGGTCAAATACTCCTTCATATCGCCCTTACCATCGCCGTGGCTCCCATCAATCCCTCTGTCCATCACTTTCTCCAGCGTGTTGGGCGTATATAATTCTGTTTTCATCATTAACCGCCGCCAGATGCCCTGAGGCTGCGCCCCCGTGACTTTGCCGACCAGGCAAGGCTAAGTATCCGCCTTCGGTGACAATAATAATCTGCTCTGATGAATATACGCGAATTCAATCCGGCGTATTCCCGCATATCTGGACATGCGCAGGAGGATTGTGCTCAGACGTCAGAATTCCTGCATTTGCCGATTCTAAAAGTAATCATTGCAGGCCTGCGAGATTCGCCAGATTCATATAGGACCGTGCGATTTTCCGCGCCATAGGAGCATTGGGAAAGGCTCACCCCTATCTCCTCCTGACGGGGATTATCGTTCCACCTTGCAAGCCTTCCCCACCTCCTTTCTCCGTCTTCTTCCGATCCCTCAGACCCCGATGGAGATCCTCAAGATGTCCCTGACGCCTGGAGCCAGTCCAAGGAAGATGACTCCGAACTTGATTATATTGGATAGGTTCGGATAGCGTTCCAGGTCCTTGGCGAAGATGAAATCGAGCACCCAGATGAGGGTCAGCACCAATAGCAATTTGAAAAGCAGGACCACGGCAGCGGTTCCAGCAAGGTCGATCAGAAATGTCGGCAGAACGTGCTTCTCAGAATAGCCGTAGATGTCTACGCCGCGGAAGGTGGCCGATCCATCAAGGAAGTGAGCGAAGAACATGGCCAGGTTGATCGGTTGCGCCACCACCGCCCAAGGACGTCCCTTGAGCCACTTGCCCAGCAGCGCCACTCCCAAGGTGCAGACCGCGGCCAGGGTCAGGATGACGACGAACTCCATGGCATGAGGGTCGATGCTCCTTCCTGTTCTGACCTGGAAATCGGCCCTCCAGGAAGCGTCGAATTGAAACTGCATCACGAAGGCCGAGGCGATCAGGAGACAGAGGAGGCCGACGCATACCAGGCTGGACGCCACGGGGCCGAAGTCCTTCCGTATCATCAGATGCCAGAGAGCCAAGCAGACAATGCCAGATCCCAAAGGCACCATCCACGGCAGGGAGCTGGAGAGGTCGGACGAGTCCAGACCTGTGATCAGGAAGTAGGTGGCCAGCAATCCCGCCACCAGGATAGCGAAGGTGAGGAAATGCGTTCTCTGTCCGAACCTCTTCTCCTTCCTTTCGATTATCAACGCCGTGGCGATGGTGAATATGAAGATGCCCGCGACCTGCACGTAGATCAAAGGCGAGATGAAGAAGTACTGCACCCAGCCGCGAAAGAGCTGAGCGTCCTCGAGGGCGCGTGCCACGCCCCCCACGATGAAGATCAGCAGGCAGGCGCCGATGAACCGAGCGTCCATCCGCAGGCGCAGGCGCTTGACGGCCTTGTACATGACCATGATGGCCACCGCCAACAGAAGGCCGTAGATGAGCGTGCTTACGATGTTGTAGCCCTCCGTGATCCCGGACACCGGGTGCTCCTGCGCATCCGAGATCACCGGTCCCCAAAAGTAGCGGTAAAGGAAATCCTCCCAAACCTGCTTCGGGAAAAGCAGGGCGAGCGCCGAGAGGACGATAAACGGAAGCGCCGCTATCCCGCCCCAAAACCAATAGCTGCGTCTCGCTCCCTTTCGAGCCAGATTAGCGAAAAATCTCGTCCTCACCGATAAGTTGAAAAGACGATAGGCATATATGAGGGTTCACCCAAAGGTGCTTGGATGGATGAGGGTGACTTCACAAAGTCCCGCTCGATGCTTTTTCCCAGGAACGTGCTCGCAGGGCATGGTGCTATCGAGTCGGTGCCGCAGGTCTGCAGGGACTTCGGTCTGTCCGGCACAGCCCTGATGATCGTGGGCGAAAAGACGCGTAAAGTGGCCGGAGACCAGATCACTGATGGTCTGCACAAGAAAGGTTTCGAGGTGCAGATCGTGGAGACGGGCGAGGCCAGCTACGAGAACCTGAACCGGGTGGAGACAGCGGCCAAGGAGGCCAAGGCAAGCTTCCTCCTGGGTGTGGGAGGGGGAAGCAAGATCGATCTGGCCAAGATGGCGGCCAAGGACCTGGGGATGGAATTCCTCAGCATTCCCACCTCGGCCTCGCACGACGGCATCGCCTCTGGGCGGGCGTCGATCAAGAACAACAGCGTGCCTCTTTCCCTGGAGGCCAAAGTGCCTTTGGGCGTGATTGCCGACACGGCCGTCATCGTGAAAGCCCCCTATCGGTTATTGGCAGCGGGCTGCGCCGATGTCATTTCCAATTCCACCGCGTTGTTGGACTGGGAGTTCGCCCGTCGCCTGAGGCACGAGGAGTTCTCCCGTTCCGCGGCTGCCCTGGCGGACTACACCGCTCAGACCATGATCGACAACGCCGATCTCATTCGGCCGAATCTGGAGGAGAGCGTGTGGATCGCCATCAGACCAATCATCATCTCCGGCATTTCCATGAGCGTGGCCGGCTCGTCCAGACCGACCAGTGGCTCGGAGCACATGTTCTCTCACGCTTTGGACCTCATCGCGCCCGGCAAGGCTTTGCATGGCGAGCAGTGCGGGGTGGGTTGCATCATGATGATGTATCTGCATGGGGGCGACTGGATGCGCATCCGCACCGCCCTGCAGAAGATCGGCGCCCCCACTTCGGCCAAGGAGCTGGGCATCACCAAGGAACAGGTCATCGAGGCGCTCGTGACCGCACATAAGATACGCAAGGACCGCTTCACGATCTTGGGCAACCAAGGCCTCACCCAGGAGGCCGCGGAGAAGATCGCCACTATCACCAGAGTGATCTGATCGAAGGGAATGGATGTCATGGCAACTGTCACACTCATAGGCGAAAGGCAAGCGAAAGAAGGAATCTGCTTCATCTACAAGGGCTTCGTTTCGGAGTGCCGCGAGTGCAAGCTGAAGGCGGTCTGCTTCAATCTGGATGTCGGGACGACCTACCGGATCAAAGGGGTGCGGGACGTCAAGCACGAATGCAAGATGCATGAGGATGGCGTTCGGGTGGTGGAGGTGGAGAAGGTGCGCGCTTCCGTGGGAGTGGGGCAGAAGTTCGCGCTTGAGGGTTCGACCATCACCTATGATGAGGTCAAATGCCGAAACCTCGGCTGCGATCACTACCGCCTCTGTCATCCCGTGGGAGTGAGCAGGGGGAACAAGTACCGCATAGTGGAAGTGCACGGCGAGGTGTCCTGTCCCGAAGGCAACAAGGTCATCGAGGTCGTGGTGGAGTAGGCAGCGGAACGGAGAGGCCTCCACCGCTGTGCCTTCTAAGATGAAGGCAACGTTCTGAGGTTCGATCCAGCCGTCCGCTTCTGAGAGACTGGCGATCGCTCAGCGGAAAGACTCGCCCGTTATCCGTTCGAACATCTCGATGTAGAGGTCGCTGATCTCCTTGACCTTCTCCCCTGGGAGCGGCGGGATGGGCGGTTCGGGCTGCTTGGCCTTGCGCGCCTTCATCAGCTTGTCATAGTAACCGATCTCCCGGTAATGTTGGCGCACCGCTTCCTTGGAGAGCTCGAGGCAATGCCCGTTGGCGTACTCGTCCTCATCCCACCAGCGGTCCTCGTCCGAGGTCCCGAAGGTGTCCACCACCATCAACCGGCGCTTCTCGTCGAAGGCCAGCTCCTTCTTCCCATCCACATGGATGAGCATGCGCTCCTCCACCTCGGAGGTGATGAGGAGGTCGATCTTGGCCACCAGCTCGATGGCCCGCTCATATTCCTCGCGCGTCATGCCGGAGATCTTGATGCCTTCCTCAAGGCTGACCGGCCTATCCACCTTCTCCAGCTTGGTCGTGGCCTCGTAGAACGGCCGGGGCAGCTTCTGGCCATATTTCGGTTCCTGGCCCTTGCGGAAGCCCAGCTCCTCCACGTCCAGCTCCTCAGCCTTGATCCGGTCGAAGAGCGAACCGGCTACGTATTGTCGGGAAATGAACTCCATCGGGATGAGGTAATTGCTCAGGCCGCAGTGCAGCTTGCTGTAGTCAGAGATGACGTCGACCCTCTTCACCCGCATGCGGTTGGGCGGCACCAGTTCACGGAAATGCGTGCGGATGCCCTCCTTCCTCAGGAGCTGGAACCAGAAGGCGGCGGTGCGGCACAGGGTCTCCCCTTTGAAAGGTATCTCGGTGGGGATGATCTTGTCGAAGACGGAGATCTTATCAGTGAACACGAACTCCAGCGTCTTGTCGTCCACCTCATAGACCTGCTTGACCTTGCCCGTTCGGATGAGCTTCATCTCTGCACCGCTGGTTGTATTGGATTGGTCTAGATATTACTTTTGTTTCCGACTATCGTTCCAGCTATGAGGGGATGCATTCGCCTTTCGAAGATGATCGGACGGGCTCAGAGCTCAGCGCCCGCGTGCACCTCTAGGCCCCTTGCCCCAATGGCATAGGGGGTGATCCTCCGGGAATGCTTGATGCGTCTCATCTTCACGATGCGCAGGGTGAGCTGCATCTCGTTCTTGTCCGCCATTTCCACATAGCGCAGGGCGACCACTCCATCGGACACGTACTCGGCCAGACCGTCGCGCGTGGCCAGGGGGTTCTCGTCCTTCACCTCGGCGGTCATGATGCAGGTCGCCCCGGTCTTCTTGATCAGCTGCGTGAGATTGAACAGCGCCACTCGCTTGTCGTGCTCGTTGTCGAAGAGCATGTTGAGCAACGAAACCGAATCGATGACGATGCGGGTAGCCCCGAAGGCCTTTATGAACTCCGGTAGCTCGCTCTTGATGCGGCTGATGGTTGTCTTTGCATCCGTCGGTTCGAGCTTCACGATGACCAGCTTCTTGCTATCTATGTGGGGCTTCAGGTCCCAGCCGAACGCTCTGGCATCGTCGATGATCGATCGCTCGTCCTCTTCCAGGGTGATGTAGATGCCCTTTTCACCGTCCTTCAGTCCCTGGTTCAGGAACTGCAGCCCAAAGGTGGTCTTGCCCGTGCCGAATGAGCCCATGACCACCACCATGTGCGACTTGGGGAATCCGCCCTCCAGCATTTCATCCATGCCCTCGATACCGCTTCTGATCCTGTCAACCATGCCATCACCCCACTCTCTCGGTGTCAATGACCACCAGGCCGCTCTCCGCCGTGACCACGGTGGCGAACCTCGCGATGCGCTCCTTGTCTAGGTGGGGGAGAATGCTCATGAACTTCTCCACGTACAGGTAGCGCTGTCTTCGGGAGGTCTGCGCGAATTTGCTCCACTCGAATACCAGAGCACCATCCACACTATCCATCACCATGAGCTGTTTCCTCTCGTCCAGGATGTCCCGGGTGAGGATGAGATAGACGATGCCGTTCCACTTCTTTGCTACCCTCTGCATACCGCGCAGCACCGCCACCAGGTCCACCGTATCTATGTTCGCTGAGACCGCCAGGTCAGTGATCGAGTCGATGATGAGGAGCGAGTCCGGCGCGTTCTCGTCCATGAAGTTGATCAGCGCTTCCAGCAGATTCTCTTCCCCGTAACCTGCGAAGATGGAGGAGGCCTCGCCCCCCCAGCTCTTAGGCACCACGGTCTTCTTGAAGTACATACTGGAGAAATCCTTGAAGATGACGTTGCGTTCGAACGCCTCGTAGAAGTCCGCGTTGAAGGAGACCTTTATCTCCTGCAAGATGTCCTCGCGGGAGCGGGAGAACGTCACATAGCAAATCTTATTCGGCATGAACTGATCGCTGGCATCGTGGCCTAGGAAGTAGGAGGCGGACTGCGGGTTTTCCTTTACCAAAGCGAGTTTCGCGGCCGAGGTATAGGCGAACTCCACCTGACCTGCACCAAGCTCACCCAGCAACAGTACCGTCGAGCCGATAGGCATTCCGCCCTTGATGATAGAATCGAAATCCGCCACCCCAGTGGGAATCCTCTTCACCTTAGAACCCATTCCCCGCACCTTACCCCGGATAATCATCCTGGGCATTTAAAGAACTTATTGCTGAGTGGGATCTCGCTGGAATAATATCGATCTCCCTCTCTCGATCAGGAGATCATCCGATATCCATCAACGAATTCCGAATCATCTCCAGCAACCGCGCAGCGGTCTGGCACTTGATGGCCCAACGGTCGCCGAGGAACAGCCTCTTCTCCGATCGGCCCTTCTTCCCATCGTCTATGGCCAAATAGACCAGGCCGACCGGTTTGTCCTCCGAACCTCCACCCGGTCCAGCTATGCCCGTGCATGCCGCCCCGATGTCAGAACGGGCGAGCAAGCGGGCGCCGGTCGCCATCTCCTTCGCCACTTGCGCGCTGACCGCTCCACGATCGAGCAGGGTGGATTCCTTGACCCCCAGCACCTTGATCTTCGATTCGTTGCCGTAGGTGACGAAGCTAGCCAGGAAGTAGTCCGATGCTCCGGGCTCATCCGTTATCAGACTGCCGACCAGTCCGCCGGTGATAGATTCCGCCAGGGCGATGGTCTTTCCCTTTTCCCTAGCTGTCTTCCCAACTTCCTTCGCCAGGTTCATCGCCATTCCTCCGGGGCGGAGTGCCTTCAGTGAGATCCTTCAATCTGCCCACGCCATCGATCTCCTTGATCACCCGGACCACGGCCGGAGGCACGAGACCTTGCCACTTCCCCTTGGAGACCATGCGCCTCCTGATCTCCGTTCCAGAGTAGATCTCCCGGTTGAATATAGGCGAAGCGCGCACCTCGTAGCCCGCCTCCTCGAAAAGACGGCGGGTCAGGGGATTGTTGGAGTAGATGGCCTTGAACGGAGGGACGAGGGAGACCACGTGCGCCACCCATATGGCGTAGCGATTGACGTCCACGATGGGCACTAGGAAGTAGTTCTCCAGGTCTTCTTCTTTGAGGGCTCGGGATATCATCAGATGGCGCTCGCCAGCTGTGAACGGATTGTCGAAGGTGTGCGAGTATTGCGCGCTGCCGATGCAGATGGTAACGGAGTCGCATTCCCGGGCGATGGTGCGGATGACCTCCAGGTGACCTTTGTGGAACGGTTGGAAGCGACCTATGACCAGGGAGTTGAAGGCGTCCTTGCTCACTCGACCACTGCTATAGACAAACGAATGGCGTTATTCAAGCCTTTCTGAGGTCTCGGACGAAACCTGCCTATAATCCGATATAATCGAGGCTTGGACGGTGGCAGCGGATCGGAAATGACAAGGAAAAGAGGAAGAACAAGTGGTTTGTCGCCTAGGAAATGACCGCTGGCCTCTTCGGGCCGCTCAAGGGCGAGGGGTTCTCGACCAATGCAGCCAGCTTCTTCAGGAGGCTTTCCTTCTTGATGCCGCCGATGAGCGCGTTCTCCAGGACCTCGGACATATTGGAGACCGGCACGATGACGATCTTGCCGATGTACTTCTCCTCCAGCACCACATCACGCAGGTTCGCCAGAGGGATGAGCACCTTCCTGATGCCCGACTCCGCCGCCGCCTCGATCTTGGCCGTGACCCCTCCGACCGGAAGCACCTGGCCGCGGACGCTCAACGAACCGGTCATGGCCACCGTCTGGTCTACCGGCACGTCCTCGAGGGCGCTGATGACCGCCGTGGCCACGGATATCGAAGCGGAGTCGCCTTCCACTCCCTCGTAGGTCCCGATGAACTGCACGTGCACATCGTGGTTGGAGATGTCCTCGCCGGTGTACTTCTTGATGATGGCGGAGACGTTCTGCACCGCTTCCTTGGCTATCTCGCCTAGCTTGCCGGTGGCGATGATCTTGCCCGCGCTCTTGGTCTGGGCCGGGGTGACCTCGGCCACGATGGGCAGCACCACGCCCGAGTACTCGGACATCGAGCTCTCGGTGTTCAGCGCCGCCAGACCGTTCACCAGGCCCACCTCGGCACCCTCGACGGCGAAGGTCTTGTAGGCCTTTCTCGCCTCCAGGTAGCGGTCGGCGATCTGCTGCTCCAAAGAGCGCGCGATCTTCTTGGCCGCGAACACGTGCTCTGTGGTGACCAGGGGCTTGCTCTCTTCCCTTGCGATATCACCCGCCACCCGGATCAGACCGCCCAGCTCTCTGAGCCTTAGCGTCAGCTGGCCCTTGCGTCCGGCCCGGCGCTGCGCTTCCTTGAGGATCTCCGCTACCGCGCGTTTCTCGAAGTGGGGTATCTTCTTGTCCTTGACCACTTCCTGGGCTACGAAACGGATGAGCTTGGCCCGGTTCTCGCTAGAGTCCTCCATGGTCGACTTCATGTAGATCTCGTAGCCGTAGCCACGGATCCTTGACCGGAGAGCAGGGTGCATTCCCTGCACCGCGTCCAGATTGCCTGCGCACACCAGGATGAAGTCGCACGGCACCGCCTCGGACTTGACCATGGCGCCAGAGGACCTTTCGCTCTGGCCGGTGATGGAGAACTTACCCTCCTGCAACGCGGTGAGTAATGATTGCTGAGATTCGATGCGCAGCATGTTGATCTCGTCCAAGAAGAGCACGCCCTTGGACGCCTTGTGAATGGCACCGACCTCCAGCCTCTCGTGCGCCGGGGTCTCCAGGCCACCGCTCTGGAACGGGTCATGCTTGACGTCGCCCAGCAACGCGCCTGCGTGCGCGCCGGTGGCATCGATGAACGGGGGCATCTCCGCGTCGTCGTGCGAAATGAGCAGCTTCGGTACCAGGATATTCTCTTGCCTTTGACCGGAGTAGCGCGTGAAGATCAAAATCGCGATCGCCGCTACGATGCCGACCAGTATGATGGTCGGATCGCCACTCTGGAGGTAAAGCACCACGGAAAGGATGATGACCATGAACACGATGGCCGTGAACATGCTTGATCTCTGCTGCTTGCGTTGCATCGCCTCCCGCTTCTGCGCCGTCACGATCTCCTTTCCTTTGCCCGCCGGCACCACCCTTATCTTCGGCTCGTTGGTATCGTCCGGGTTATGGTAGGCGATCACGTCCTGCAGCTCGCCCTTGGGCAAGTATTCGGTCATGGAGCGGGCCAGCATCGACTTTCCTGTGCCAGGTTCCCCGATCAGCATGACGTGGCGCTTCTGTTCCGCCGCCTTCTTGATGACCTCGACCGCTTGGTCCTGACCTATGACCTGGTCCACGAGCTTGTCGGGCACCTTGATATCGGCGGTGGTGCTGAGACTCTGGCCTTCGATCCAGACGTCCACGTCGGGCAATGCCTCCGCGGCGTTCAGTTCTGTTCCAGCCATAGTACTCGTCTTCATGATCTGTATCTGAAATTCACTCATAAAAACGCCACTTAATAAGGATTTGCCTGTGGTGCGCGAAGTGAGCGAAGCGAGAATAGCGCGAGCCAGACGGACGCCAAGCGGATAATGAGCTGATTCCTCTAACGAATCGCTAGACCCGCTTTGCGGGCACCCCGGGGCAAGGGTTAAGCAAGCCACCCCGTTTATGTGTGAAGGTAAATGCGCATCGCCGACCTGCAACTGCCCGAAGGAGTGGCGGACATTCTTCGGGAGGATGGGATAGAGGAGCTCTATCCACCTCAAGAGAAGGCCGTTCCGTTGGCCCTTGAGGGCAAGAACCTCTTCCTGGCGGTGCCGACCGCCAGCGGGAAATCGCTCGTGGCCTACTTGGCGGCCTTGAAGCATGTGCTGGAGAAAGGAGGCAAAGCCCTCTACATCGTTCCGCTTCGCGCTTTGGCCGCGGAGAAGTACGAGGACCTGATGCAGTTCTCCAAGCTCGGCGTTCGGGTGGGCGTGGCCGTGGGAGACTTCGATTCGCCCGATCCGGACCTGGAGCGCTACGATATCATCGTCGCCACCTCGGAGAAGGCCGACGCCCTGCTCCGTCATCGAACCAGTTGGCTGGAGAAGATCTCCCTGGTGGTGGCGGATGAGGTGCATCTCATCCATGACCCGGAGCGGGGTCCGACCTTGGAGGTCACCTTGACCAAGTTCCGCCGCTTCAATCCCGATCTCCAGGTCATCGCCCTCTCCGCCACGGTCAAGAACTCCAAGGAGCTGGCGGATTGGCTCAAGGCCGAACATATCGCCTCGAACTGGAGGCCCACGCCCCTGAAGGAGGGGGTGTATCTGAACGGAGAGGTGCGCTTCACGGACAACTCCAAACGCCAGGTCAAGGAGAGCGGGGACCCGGTCTGGTCCCTGGTGCGGGACTCTATTCTGGAAGGGGGACAGTGCCTGGTGTTCGTGAACACCCGCCGTTCCACCGAGACCCTGGCCTTGAAGATCGCGCCCATGATGAAAGAGGTGATGCCAGAGCCGGTGCAGCTGGAGGACGAAGAACGTCTGCTGGAGGACCAGGGCGAGCCGACCAGCATCGGGAAGAAATTGAGGGCTTGCGTTCGCAAGGGGGTGGCCTTCCACAACGCGGGACTGACCAACGAACAGAGGCGAATGGTAGAACGGGCCTTCAAGGCCGGGAAGATCAAAGCGATCATCGCCACGCCCACTCTTGCCGCTGGCATCAACCTCCCGGCCCGGAGGGTGGTCATCCGCGATGTCTCGCGCTACGAAGGAGGGGTGGGGAACGTGGCCATACCGGTGCTGGAGATCAAACAGATGTGCGGCCGGGCCGGACGTCCCCGCTATGATAAGTTCGGGGAGGCGGTCCTGGTGGCCAAGGATGAAGAGGAATCGGACTTCCTTTTCGAAAACTACCTTCTCAACGATACCGAGGAGATCTACTCCAAGCTCGGCTCGGAGGACGTCCTTCGCACTCACGTTCTCGCCGTACTGGCGACCGGGGTGGCATCCTCAAAGGAATCGCTCATGCAGTTCATGGAGTCGACCTTCTTCGCCCACCAGACCAATCTGTTCGGGCTCATCGAAGCCATCGACAACGTGCTCGATTTCCTGCGGCAGGAGGAGATGATCAATGGAGAGGAGCGACTGAGGGCCACGTTCTTCGGAAAGCGGGTCTCGGACCTTTACATAGATCCCTTGTCGGCGGTGAAGCTTCGAGATGCTCTGCGCGCTTACTCCGGACAGGGCGAGTTTGGGTTCCTGCAAGCGGCGTGTTCGACGCCGGACATGCTCGCCCTCTACTTGAGGCGCAGCGACTATGCCTGGCTGGAGAGGAAGGTGGTGGAGCTGGAGAAGGAGCTCATACTGCCCATGCCCACCGACCTGGGCCAGTACGACTTCTTCCTGGGGGAGGTGAAGACCGCCCTGGTGCTCGATGATTGGCTGAAGGAGATGGAGGAGGACCCGCTGTTGGAGAAATATGGCATTGGCCCAGGAGATCTTCGCAACAAAGTGGAGATCGGGGAATGGTTGCTCTACTCCATGCGCGAGCTGTCCAACATCTTCAACAAGGATGCCTATCCGCCTCTGACGGAGCTCATGATACGGGTCCGATACGGCGTAAAAAGGGAACTGCTGGACCTGGTGAAGCTGCGCGGGGTGGGGAGGGCGCGCGCCCGGTCCTTGCACCAGCACGGTATCCGTACCCTCGACGATGTGAGGGAGGTAGAACTGCATCGACTGGCCCGGATCCCGAAGGTGGGCGACGCTCTGGCGAAGAGCATCAAGGAGCAGGTGGGGGAGCGACGGACCAGGGGACCGGAGGCGAAACCGGTGGAGAGCCCTCTAGTCCAAGAGAAGAAAGAAGAACCGAAGGTCGATGGACCGCAGCGCTCGCTGTTCGATTTCTAGAAATCGGTTATCGCCCTGGTGACCGCGAACCCACGCTCGTTGCGGAAGAAGGAGAAGTAGTTCGTGGAATGGTCGGTCTCGCGCATCTTCACGCAACGGATGCGCCTCTGCACCTCCGTTTCGGAGACCTCGACCATCTTCAGGTGGATGATGCCATCGGCCAGGAAATCAGTGTCGTGCAGACCGTAGCTGGTATATGGACCGACCGGCATCTCGTTGACGACCACGGTGGTGATGGCCAGGGAACGGAGCCATTCGAACAAGCGATAGGCCTCTTCCCTCGGGCGCGGTGTGCTGGCGACCATCTCCAACGCCCCCATGGAATCGATCACCAGTAGTTCGTAGTTCAACCGTTTCTTGCTCTCGTTGACGGCGAACCGGAAGGTGTCCATGAACTGCGCGCCCTCGCTCTTCTTGCGGATCTCGCCCAGGTCCAGGACCTCCAGTCGACCCAGGGTGTCCCCTTTCAGACCGAGGGCCTCCATCTGCCTGGTCAAGCTATCCTTCCCTTGCTCGAGCGAAACGTACAGAGCGTTCACTCCATCCCGCTTGGCATTCATGAATAGGATGTGATAAGCCAGTGACGACTTCATCGTGCCAGCGGCGCCGGATATGATCACGATGTGACCTTGCGGTATTCCACCACCCAGGTTCTCATCGAATCCGTCGACGTAGGTACGATAGCGCAAGCGCTTCGCGGCGTCAGCCATAGCCCCTAACCTTCTGCATCATGAATCTAGGATGATTAAATCCCTTTGCGCCTAGATGGTGACGAGCGCGAATGAGGGTGAGATATTTGGAGCCGTCCCAAAGATCCGCAAAGACTAGCCCAAAGATGACAACAGCCGCCTGACATCATCCAGGTCGGCCCTGCTCTGGTGTATTTTCCCGGAATGCTCTATGACCGTATCCGGGTCCTTGAGCACGTTGCCCGTGCAGACGCAGACCACCTTCTCCGTCTTGGAGATGATGCCCTCCCGCCTCAACTTGATCACGCCAGCCACGGAGGCCGCGCTGGCCGGTTCCACGCCCACGCCCTCTTTCCTTCCCAGCAGGAATTGGGCAGAGATAATCTCCTCGTCCGTGACATCGGTCACATATCCACCGGTATCGTAGATAGCCTTGAGGGCCTTCTTGCCGCTGGCCGGGTTGCCGATGCGAATGGCCGTGGCCACGGTCTCTGGATGCTCCACCGCGTCGAAGTCCCTCCGGCCGGCCCGGAACGCCTGGGCTATCGGGTTGGAGCCCGAGGCCTGCACCCCGATGAGCTGCGGTAGCTCCTCGATCCAGCCCAGGCATTGCCATTCCGTGAATGCCTTGTACACAGCCCAAAGGTTGGCGGCGTTGCCCACCGGCAGGACGATCTTGTCCGGCATCTCCATCCGAAGCTGGTCCAGGATCTCGAAGCCCAGGGTCTTCTGGCCTTCCGGTCTGAAAGGGTTTATCGAGTTGAGCATGTATAGCTGGCCTTCATGTGCCAGCTGTTTCACTATTCCCAGCGCGTCGTCGAAGTTGCCATCGACGGAGATGACCTTGGCGCCATAGAACAGGGCTTGCGCCAGCTTGCCCAGCGCCACTTTGCCTGAAGGCAGGATGACCACGCAGCCCAGACCGGCCTTGGCCGCGTAGGCTGCCAGCGAAGCGGACGTGTTCCCGGTGGAAGCGCATCCCACCACCTTGCAGCCTAGCTCCACTGCCATGGAGACCCCGACGGTCATGCCGCGGTCCTTGAACGAGCCGGTGGGGTTCGCTCCCTCATGCTTGGCATAGAGCCGCTTCACCCCCACTTCCTTGGCCAGTGCGCGACAATCGTAGAGGGGTGTGCCTCCTTCCTTGAGGCTCACCGCCTTGCGCCGGTCCGCGGGAAGGAACTCAGCGTACCTCCAGACGCCAATGGGACGGCGGCGTAGCTTTCCCAGGCTCATATGGCGCGCCTCTTGCAGGTCCAGCTCCACGTTGAGCAATCCACCGCACGCTGGGCAGCTGTCGGCCAGCCTCTCCTCCACCACCCTGCCGCACTCGAAGCACTTGATCACGAAGCTCATGCCTTCTCCCTCCTGCATCCGTCGCCCCAGGACGTCACCCAGGAATCGACCCTGATGCCTTCCGCCTCGTACACGGACCCAATGGCCTTGGATATGTCATCTCCGTTCGTCTCCCGCCGGTCGAAGAAGGCGGCCACGCACGGACCGGAACCTCCCAGGAAGGCGGCCAACGCTCCAGCATCCAACGCCGCCCTCTCCGCCTTCTCCAGATGCGGGACCAGCCTCCTCCTCGCCGGTTCGATGACCATGTCCCTGACGCTCCTTCCGATGAGGGCGAGATCTCCCAGGCTCATGCCGGTGGCCAAGGCGGAAGCGTGTCCCACCTGGAACACCATCTGCCTCAGATCGATGCTCTTGGGAAGCACTCCTCTCGCCTCCTTCGTGGGAACGATGATGTCCGGAAGCGCCGCCACTATGCCCAGATCCTTCGGAGGAGTGACCCGGATGACGTCCAACGGATCGTATGAACGGATGAGAGTGAAACCACCCAGCAACGAAGGCGCGACGTTGTCCGCATGCAGGCCGCCGGAGGAGACCTCCTCGCCCTTGGCGGCACAGAGCACCAGATTGTTCTGGCTCAACGGCACATCGACCATTAGGTTGGCGGCGAACGCCGCGCCTGCGGCCGAGGCCCCGGAAGAACCCATGCCGCTGCACGGTCTGACCCCCTTACGAACGGTGATCTCCAGACCGAAGTCGGCCTTCGCCATTCGCAGCACTTCCGAGGCGGCCACGGCCGCGGTGTTGCGCTTCGGGTCCAGAGTGATGCGCTGAGCGCCTACGCCCTCGACCTTGATCACCCTGGCTCCGGTCCCCTGAACCACCACCGCCTTCAGTATGTCGTAGGGTTCCCGAAGGGCCAGGCCGAACACGTCGAACCCCGGTCCGAGGTTGGCGATGGACGCCGGTGCCCTTACTTCCATTATCTTCGCGCGCATCCTCACACCTGCTGGTGCCTCTTTGCGCCTCAACCACGCTGGGCTGTGATAAACCTTTCGCGCTCTGCCTGATGCGGCCGACCTAAAGGGCTAAATACGTTCCTGGGCTTTCGAACGGCCAGCATGGTCGAATACCAGGTGATCGGGGCGCGTGGCCGGGTCGAGCGACCGAAGGAGCTCCTTCGTCGATTGCAGATGGTCAACGAAGGCAACGTCCTGGCCCTGGATGCGGACCTGGTGTGCGGAAAGGAGCACTTGGAGAGCGCGGTGGCGCACGCCCTGCGCTCCTTCTCCAGGAACTCCAACTCCTGCAACGACATCATGATGGAGACTCTCCTCTTCGCGTCCGGGGAGAGGCAGATATCCAAGGCGCAAGAGAAGATGGGACCGAAACCGGGAAGCGAGCGCATCGCCCTGGTCCTGTTCGGTGCACCTCCTTCGATGGTGCTGCGACTGAGCGAGCTGGAGCGGGATGATTCGGTTCTCGAATGCAACGAACGCAAGACCCGCAGTTTTGGCATCACCCAGAAGGAGATCGAGGCGGTCGGAGATGATCGAGTGCAGGACCTGGTGCTGGAGAGGGTGGCGTTCGTGGAGATCTCCAAACGCTAGGGAGCTGTTTCGCATGCTGGCAACCAGGACAAAAGATATATGTCGTCAGTATCGCATAAGATGGTTTCTAAGGAATCCAGAGAGCGTAAGATCGTGCGCCGGAGCTGACCGCAATTGACCGGGGATTACCTCAAGCAACTGCAACTGGCCAAGCAGTTGGAGCAGAAGACCAAGGAAGCGGGGAAGGTCCGCAAGGAAACGGAGGATAGGACGGTGGAGGCACAGAAGGCCATCGCCTCCGCCAAATCCCTGGAGGCTTCCACCGTCGAGGCGGAAAAGCTGCTAATCGAGAGCGGCCAGGCGGCGGCGCAGAGGGACTTCAAGAACGCGTTGGCCTTAGCGACCAAGAGCATCGAGGCGTCCAACCGGGCGAAGAAGGACAAGGTTTCCTCGATCATCGATTCCGCTCAATCCCTGCTCAAGCTCTTCCAGGACAAGGATATCCCAGGGAACGTTTCCGCTTCCATCAAGAAGGCGCAGTCGCTCCTGGATGAGGGCGTATTGGACGAGGCCTACACCAAGGCCAAGGCGCTGTGGGACGAGGTGGAACGCTTCGTCAATCACAAGATGGGCGAGTTCTTCGGGGGGGCGCAGACGCTCCTGCTGGTGGGGGAGAAGGTCGGAGTGCCGGTGGAGAGCGAGCGGCACATGCTGTCGCAGGCCCGCGAGAACATGGAGGCGGGCAAGTATGAGGATTCGCTGCAGAAGATCCGCGAGTGCCACGATTTGTTAGGCGGCGCTCTACGGGACCTGTTCGGGGCCCGGGCCGACGCGGTGCGGGAGCTAGGCGAGTTCTCCTCAGAGCTCAAGAAGGAGAGCACGAAGGCCAACGAGCTGATGGCCAAGGCCGAAGGGCTTCTCAAGACCGGTGATTTCGAAGGCACCTTCGCCACCTTGCCCCTGGCGGAGGCGGAAGCACGGGCCTCCGTTTCCAGGACCCTGCTGGTCAATTCCGATTCATTGAAGAACCGGGCCGGGACCCTCAAGAGCTACGGCGTGGACGAGCCGGAGCTGCTGGAGGATATCGCCCATGGGCGCGAGCTGGCCCGGGGGGAGAAGGTCAAGGAGGCTATGGAAGCATGGCGCGAGAACCAAGCGTGGATGCAGAGATTGGAAACGGAGCAGTTCCTGCAACTGATCGCCAAGCTCCGCTCCCGCATCCTTCTGGCCAGTAAGGTCAAGTCGGACACCAGCAAGGTCATGGCCAAGCTGGAGCTGGCCCGGCAGTCCATGGGCCAGGGGGAGTTCGAGAAGGCCGCGGCCCTGGTCAAAGAGTCGGAGGGGGTGCTCGAGCAGCAGCTGGGAGGCTACCGGGAAGTGGAGGATGAGCTGGCAAAGACCAAGACACTCCTCCTGGTGGCCGCATCCCTGCAGGCGGAGGTCGATCGGGCGAAGGCGCTTCTTGACCAATCGAGGCAGTCCGCGATGAACCGGGACTTCCCTGGAGCTGTGGCTACGCTCCGCCGCGCGCAAGCCGAGGCGCACGATACCATCCAATCCGGGTTGGGTCAGGATATCATCAAGGCGGAGATGAAGGTCACCACCGCGCTCAAACTGGGCGCGGACATCACCAAAGAGAGCGCAGCGCTGGAGGAGGCCGTGGCCAAGGTCAGGGCCATGCAGTACACCGGCCTGCGCCAAGAGATAGGGGACTGCATCCTCGAGGTGGAGAAGAAGATCGCGGAACAGGCCGCCTCCGATGTCAAGGAAGCGGAGACGCTGTTCGCTGGCTATGCCGGTCCGGTGCCGCTCTCGGCCTACAAGCCAAGACTGTTGCAGGCGCAGGAGGCCCTTAGGACCGGCCATGGCGAACGAGCGTATGAAGTGGCCAAGAACCTCATCGAGGCCATCCGCCGGGAGGAGAAGAGTGCGCTCGACAAGCGCCTGGCGGAGGCGAAGCACCTTCTCTCCATCGCCAAGGACCTGGGGAGCGGGAGCTCGACTTTGAACGAGAAGCTGGCCAGGGCTGAGGACCTGCGGATAGAGGGCAAGGTCCCGGAGGCGCTCAAGCTGGCGGAGGAGGTAGCGGAGTATTCCAGATCTATTCTGAAGGATGAACTCTCCCGACGCGCAGCTCAGCTGATCAGGCAGGTGGCGGCGGCGCGCAAGAACGGGGTGGAGGTGCTGCAGCCCGAGCGTTTGGCGGAGGAGGCGGGGCGCAGCTTGAAGCGTGGCGATCTGGAGGGCGCCCATGCCCAGATCAAGGAGGGCGAGACCACGCTCGAGAAGCAGGTTCTGGACCACACCCAGATCTACGATCGCATCGCCGACATGGGCAGCCTATTGAAGGAGGCTGAGGCTCAGGGCTTGGAGACGGGGGCGCCGGCGGAGATGCTGGCATCGGCCAAGAAATTGTTCGAGACGGGACATTATGAAGAAGCTCGCCCCGCTGCCGCCAGAGCATTCGTGGAGACGGAGAAGCTAGTGGCGCCCTTCGTCGCCCCTCGGCGCATCGGAGCCACCAAGGACCTGTTGGCCGTGGCGAAACGCATGGGATTCGAATCCGCTCTGGCCGAGAAGAAGATCGAGCAGGCGCAGGCTAACCTGGACAAGAAACAGTATACGGACACCATGGCCGCCATCCGGGAGGCGGAACGAACGGTCAACGGACTGCTCAGGAAGGGCGCGGAGGCTGAGATCCAAGAGATCAAGGCCAACCTGGCCAAGGTCAGGGAGACGGGCACGGACGTGAGCGCCGTGCAGCAGATTCTGGCCAAGGCGGAATCTCTGCTCGTGGAACGGAGGGTGTACGATTCCCTGCGAGCCCTGGAACTGGCCAAGAACGAACTCGACCAGGCGTTCCTGGTGAGCGAACACACTCATGACGCCCTGGAAAAAGCCCAGTCCACCCTGGCCGAGGCGCAGGAATTCGGGTTGAACGTGGCCCAGGCGGCCGAGCTGCTCCGCCAGGCCAGGAACTACTACAAGATGGGACGGCAGGGCATCTCCCATGAGCTGGCCAAGAAGGCGGGCGATCAAACCGCGCAGTCCGTGGCGGACCTGGTAAGGGATAACCTGCGCAAGCTGGAGATGAACTACCGCCACCAGGAACTGGACGGACCGAACCTGGAAGCGGCGATGCGAATGAAAGGGGAGATCGAATCCCGCTTGGGGCAGAGGCGCTTCAAGGAGGCCTTCGCCCTCACTCGCACCTTCGAAGATGAGCTGAAGAAGGTGCAGGAACAGAAACGCCTGGCCACCCGTTCTTTGGAGGAGCTGACGACGGCCTTCGGGTCTGCCAAGAAAGAGGGATTGGTGGTCCCATCCGTGGAATCGCTCTTGACCCAGGCCAAGGCCAAGCTGGCGGAAGGTGCTTTCTACGAATCGTTCGCGCTGGCGGTCAAATGTGGCGACGAATTGCGCAGCCAGAACGACCAGTATGGCCGGAGGAAGGCGGAACTGAAAGAGCTGGAGCTCATGCTGAAGGACTTGGAAGGCGAGCCGGTGACCGATGTCTTGGAGATGGCGGAGCGGGCCAGGAACGCCCTCTCCTCCCTGGACTTCGAGATGGCCAATCTGACCATCCGCCGGGGAAAGACCGCGGCCTCTGAGGCGCTGGCCAACGCACGAGTTCGCTACGCCGGTGAGTTCGAGGACCTGTGGGCAGCGATGGAGGAATTGGGGATCGATGGATCGGGCATGCCCACGTCCGTGCGCGCGGTGGCCGAGCGCAAGGCATCCTCCCGGCCGGTGGAGCTGCGCACCCTTCGGGACGCCACCAGACATATGAGCAAGATGGTCCTGGAACGTGTGCAGACGAAGCAGATCGAGATCGAGAGGGAAGTGACCAAGGCCAAGTCCACTGGCGCCGATGTCTCTGCTTCGGAGGAGTTCCTGAACAAGTCCAAGGAAGCTTTGCGATCGAACGACGCCCGGACCGCCTGGCTGGCGATGAGCAATGCCCAGAAGCACATCGGCGTGGCCGAGGAAGAACAGCGCGATTTCGTGGACCTGAGGACCAAGGTAGAGGCCAAGATCGAGAACGCCCGCCGCAACGGGCTGGAGCTCACGGAGACCATCGCCCTCTATCGCCTGGCGGAGGAGCTGAAGACCAAGGACCACCGCCTGGCGCTAGGGAAGATCATCGAGGCCTCGGATGCTGCGGACAAGGCAGCGCTGGACTTCTTGCCCGATATACAAGTAGATATCGATTTCCTGGAAGACCTCAAACAAGGAAAAGCGTGCAAGGCCCGACTGCGCTTCGCCAACGAGGGGAAGGCCATGGCGCGCGATGTGTGCGTTCGGATGCAGGGAGATCTAGAGGTCAGTGCGCCGATCTGCCTGCCAAAGCTGCGCGGAGGGGAGAAGGTGGCGGTGGAGATCGAGGTCCTGCCCAAGGCCAAGGGCGAGGTCAAGGGAGTGCTGATGCTGGAATGCAAACCAGTTCTCTCCAACGATACCGTGGGATTCGAGACGGAGTTCGACGTGCGGGTGGACTGAGCTCGACCGTTAGCGAGGGGCTTTCCCACTGCTTTTTGAGATTCTCTTTGAGATTATGTTCTCCGGGTCGAGCGCCCCCGCGACGATCATATTCCGGACCGCTTCGATGTCCTCGTGCATCGGCCGGTCGTCCGTCAGGCGCTTGACCGCGGAGCGCACCCGACGCTTGGCCGCCTGCACTCCCGCCCCTGGCCTAAGCTTCTGGAACTCCAGCGCCTGTGCCTCGCATATGAGCTCGATGGCCACCACCCGTTCGGCGTTCTCCATCACCTGCATGAGCTTGAGCGCCGCCCAGGAGCCCATGGAATTGTAGTCCTCTTGGTTGGCGCTGGTGGGCAACGAGTCCGCGGAAGCGGGCGAGGAGAGCAGCTTGTTCTCGCACACCAGGGCCGCTGCCACGTACTGCATGATCATCATCCCCGACTCCAGCCCTTCCGACTTCACCAGGAAGTCAGGCAGGTGGCTGAGCTTCCCGTCCACCAAACGGGCGATCCTCCGCTCCGAGAAGGCGGCGGCGACGTGCACGGCCAGGCAGGCTTGGTCCAATGCCATGGCCACTGGCTGTCCATGGAAATTGCCTCCCGAGACCACGCTACCATCCTCGAAGACCAGCGGGTTGTCGGTGACGGAGTTGACCTCTCGTTCCAGGACCTTTATTGCGAACGCCAGAGAATCCCAGCACGCTCCCAGCACTTGGGGGGCGCACCTCAGCGTGTAGGCGTCCTGGACCTCGTGGCAGTCCTGATGAGACGGGATGATCTGGCTTCCGACCAGAAGCGCGCGCAGTTCGGAGGCGACCTTCTCCGCTCCGGGATGCGACCTGAGGCGGAACAAACGGGCATCGAATGCCTGGGAGGTGCCCTTCAGCGCTTCCACGCCCATGGCCGCGGCCACGGTGGCAGCATGCAGGAAATGCTCCGCTCGGTGGAGGCAAAGGCAGCCTATGGCGGTCATCATCTGCGTGCCGTTGATGAGCGCCAGTCCCTCCTTCTCATGCAATCGCACCGGCTCGAGCCCCGCCTGGGATAGAGCCTCCGCGCCCGACACCCTCTTGCCTTGATAGAACGCCTCTCCCTCCCCCACCATCACCAATGCCATGTGCGCCAACGGAGTGAGATCACCGCTCGAACCCACCGAACCCTTTCGGGGAACGACCGGCACGACCTCGGAGTTGAGCATGTTCAACAACATCCTTACGAGCTCGACCCGCACCCCCGAATGCCCGGAGCTGAGAGCGTTCGCCCGCAGGAGCATCATGGCCCGCACCACGTCCTCTGGCAAAGGCTCGCCCACCCCGCAGGCCGTGGAGCGGACCAGGTTCAATTGCAGCTGCATGATCTTGGGCCGGGGGATGATCACCGTGCGGAGCTCGCCCACGCCGGTGTTTACTCCGTAGGCCACTTTGTCCTCGCGCAGCACCCGCTCCAGGACAGCCCTGCCTCTCTCAATGCGCTTCAACGCCTCGGCTCTAGGCTCGACGTCCGCCCTGCACTCCGCCACCAGGACGATATCTGCGAGGCTGAGCGAATGGCCGTCCACCCGCACTTTCATCCGGTCACCGGTTGAGCTACCGCTCAAGGAGATATTAATGCTTCCAGCTCCCTTCCTCCGAATACCATGGACGCCTAGGCTGGCGCGAACTTGTATCCGTAGTAGATCACGCCCGCTGGACCGTCTTCGCCCAGACGACGCAGGGTGGTGCGGACCCGCATGCCGATCTTGACGTCCTTCGAATCGCAATCGATGAGCTGGGAGGTGATCATCACTCCCTCGTCCATCTTCACCATGACCACGATATAGGGCTTGAGCATCTCCATCTGGCTCGGTGCCTCATGCACCACCGTGTGGGAGAACACCTCACCTTCGCCCTTGAGCTGCAGCGGCTGCATCTTGCCGATGGACTTGCGGTGGCATTGGGAACAGACCCCCCTGGGCGGGAAGAAGACCTTCCCGCAGACGCCGCATTTCGCCGCCGCCAGGTTGTAGCGGGACGGATTCTCGCGCCAGAACCTCGCCGTGGCCATTCACGCCACCTCCAGTATATGCACGACGGAGGTGGCACCGGTGCCGCCCACGTTCTGGGCCAGGCCTACGCGCGCTCCGTTCACCTGGCGCTTTCCGGCCGCGCCCCGCAGCTGGATCACGAGCTCCACCATCTGAGCTAGGCCGGTGGCTCCGATCGGATCTCCCCGAGCTTTCAGCCCGCCGGAGGTGTTGACCGCCACCTTGCCCCCGATGGCCGTCTGCCCGTCCGCCGTGGCCTTCCCCCCCTGCCCCTTCTCGAAGAAGCCCAAGTCCTCGATGGCCAGTATCTCGGAGATGGTGAAGTTGTCGTGCACCTCCATCACCTGCACGTCATTGGGCTCGAGCTTGGCCTGCTTGAAAGCCCTCTGCGCCGCCAGCTTGGTGGCATGGAAGGAACATATGTTATCACGAGCGTGGAGCGCCAGAGTGTCCGAAGCTTGAGCGGAGGCGGCAATCTTGATGGGCTTGTCGGTGTACTTGCGCGCCCTGTCCATGGCGCAGAGCACGACCGCCGCCGCTCCGTCCGAGAACGGCGCGCAATCGAAGACGCGCAAGGGCTCGGCCACCGGAGGTGATCTGAGCACCGTGTTCAGATCGATCTCGCGCTGGAACTGCGCCTTGGGGTTCATGGAGCCATGCTTGTGGTTCTTGACCGCCACGGAAGCTATCTGCTCCCGGGTGGTGCCATACTCGTGCATATGCCTCCGAGCGATCATGGCGTGCAATGCCGGGAAGGTAGCGCCGAAGGTGCACTCCCATTGCTGGTCCGCCGCCGACGACTGGATCTCGGACGCCATGACCTCGCCCACGTCGGTCATCTTCTCCGCCCCTCCGACCACCACGATGTCGTGCATGCCCGAAGCCACCGCCAGATAACCTTGCCTGAAAGCAAGCCCTCCCGACGCTCCAGCAGCTTCCACGCGCGTGGCCGGGATGTGATCTCTTGCTAGACCGGAGTAATCGGCGATGAGGGCGGCCACGTGCTCCTGTTCGATGAAGCGCCCGGCGGACATGTTGCCTACGTAGAGCGCTTCGATCTCCTCCGCCGCCATGTTGGCGTCGTTCACCGCCGCCAGCCCTGCCTGGATGCCTATGTCCCGAAAGGACATGTCCCACAGCTCGCCGAACTTGGTATCCCCGACCCCAATGACCGCGACCTCCCTCATCACGCTCCCTCCTTCATGCGTATCTTGCCCCGGAACTTGGCGTAGGTGGCATAGTCCACCATCACCTTGCGCTCCAAGAGCTCCTTGACGGTCGGCGCCCCCTCTCGTCGATACTCCTTGATCTTCTCCGTTACAGTGATATCGAAAGCATCCGATCCAGCTCCCGAACCATAGGCGACCGCAAATATCCTGTCCCCCGGAACGGCGACGTCCAATATCGCCGCCAGACCCAAGGGCACCGACCCGCTGTAGGTGTTGCCTATCTGAGGCGTGACCAGGCCCACTTCGATCTGCTTGTCCGTGAAGCCCAGAATCTTGGCCACTCGCTGCGGGAACTTGCCGTTGGGTTGATGGAAGACCGCATGCGCATAGTCCGTCGGCTTCGAGCTCATGGCCTGCAACAGCATCTTCCCCGCCGCCTGGACGTGCTTGAAGTATGCCGGTTCTCCTGTGAATCGCCCTCCGTGCGAGGGATAGGGCTGTCCTTCCCGGCGCCAGAAATCTGGGGTGTCAGTGGTATATGAAAGGGTCTTGTTGATGACGGCGATAAGGTCTTCGGAACCGATGAGGAACGCCCCACCTCCAGCAGAGGCGGAATACTCCAGCGGATCGCCGGGCGCTCCTTGAGAGGTGTCGGCACCGATAGCCACCCCATACCGTATCATGCCCGCTCCCACCATGCCCATGCATGTTTGGATGGCGGCCGTGCCGGCCTTGCAGGCGAACTCGTAGTCCGCGACCGTGATGTTCGGGGACGCGCCGATGGCTTCCGCGACTATCGTGCCGGATGGTTTGACGGCATATGGATGGCTCTCCGATCCGACGTACAAGGCCCCAATCTCCTTCGGGTCCACGTCCACGCGGCGCATCATCGCCCTGGCCGCCTCCACGGAAATGGTTATGACGTCCTCATCCGGGGCTGGAACACTCTTGCAGTTGATGAGAAGCCCTTTGGACATCATGTCCCCGTCCGTCCCCCAGACCTTGCCTATCTCCGCGGGCGTGATGCGATACCGCGGTACGTAGGCTCCATAGCTTACGATTCCTGTCTGCATGAGAAAAACCTCACTCGATCTTCTCCAGCCTCTCTACCAAGGAAGGTAGGGAGATGTCGGTCTTCACCAACGGTATGTTCTCCAAGGTTGCGAGGCGAATGGCCAGCTCGTCCACGTGCTCCGGTCGGTGGTACACGACCATGGCCGGTTTCAGCGGATGCGCCCGGATGGCGATCATGGGCGAACGCCCGAACTTCACCCCGGTGAAGATGAGCGCCCGCTCGCTGCTCCAGCCGTAGATCTTCAGGTAGTCCATAGAGCCCAAGGAGGTGATGGCCTTCACCGAATCTATGATCGTGTAGCCGTGGATGTTCCGCTCCAGGTTCACGTGCTTGGTGAGCATCGATCCTGAGATGATGGTCAAGAAATCCCCCACGGGGATGGAGTGCTTGAACTCCTTGATGGAGATGATGCACTCGCTCTTCTCCCCCAGGTCGTACTTTTTGAGCACCCCTCCCCCCTTCGATTCATCGATGGCGATGATCCCGTCCACGAGCTTGCGCACTATCACTATGCCAGGGCTCTTCCTCCTTCCCGATTCGTAGTCGCTGATGACCGACGGCGACACCCTCAGGTGACGAGCCAACACCTGCTGGGAGATGCCGAACTCTTCCCGCCACTTACGGATGGTCTTGCCCGCCTCCGCGGAAAGGGTGATCTCGCCAGCCATCTTCTCCCGCAGCTGATCCCGCATGCCTCTAGCATCAGGAGAAGCGTATTTGAATTTGTCGAATGCGTTATTCGACAAAACACGCACCAGGAAGGCCGGGAGCGGTCGATGGGATGCGGAGGCCTCGTTCGTTCGAGCGAACAAGCTCAGCGACAAAAGACCAACGATTAAATATTCATGAGACGAGATGGGAGATGAGAAGCCATGGACAACGTCCACGAAGACTATTCGAAGCATGACCTCGAGGGAGTGTTCAAGGACCGAACGGACGCCGGGGTTCAGCTGGCGGATATGCTGCTGGAGCTTTCCGATAGCGGAGCTATGATATTCGTACTGCCTCCGGGAGGAGTACCAGTAGGCGTGGAGATAGCCCGCCTGCTGCGTCTTCGAATGGAAGTTGCAGTGGTCTGGGAGATCCGTTCGCCGAACGATCCTCAACTGATTATCGGGGTCGTGGGACCGGAAGAGACCCTGATAATCGATGACGCTCTAGCGAGCTCGAAAGGATTGCCCGAGGATCTGTACCGGTCGGCGGTGGAGCGGGCCAACCAGAGCGTCCTGTGGCGCGAAGAGCTCTACCGGGAAGGCCGACCCTATCCGAACCTCGAAGGCAAAACTGTGATCCTGGTGGATGAGGGTGTGGGGGAGCCCGTTGGCCTGTTGGCCTTGATCAAGTTCGCGCGCAACAAGAACGCTAGAAAGGTCGTGGTGGCAGTTCCCACAGCCACGAGCCGAGCGCTGGAGATCTTGGCCGAGAAGGCCGATGATGTCTATTGTCTGAACCTCCGGTCGCACGGGGACTACTCTATTTCCGAGGCGTATCGGGAATGGCGCGAAGTGAACGAAAAGGATGCTTCGTTGGCGCTTAGGTCCATGATTGATGACGTTTGAGCTGGCAGAGAATTAAGAAATAGATATAGGGAAAGGGGTTTGTTCTGGAGCAGCCCCTCATCCAGTGACCACACTGAGGTTGGTGTTGCTCAACACTAACGTAATTGGCGAGCCTCCATAATTGATGTCCATCTTCAGGACGACTCCCTTGTAAATCCAGAATTCATATGAGTCTCCCGTTGCTGATATTTGATAGTGATCGCAGAGCTTACCCCCCCAGTTGGTAGAGACCGTTTCTGATGCCTTCTTCACAATCGTCGTCCCCATTGGAGGATCGTTCATATCGATGGCGCCACCAAGAATGGGGATAAATAGTTCATTGGCAGAAGGCTTATCCATGGTCTCATATGAGACGGAAGGCGATCCGTAGGCCACGTTGTCGAGATAAGTCGTGGTAGTCATCTTCATCTCTAATTCCGCCGAGCTGACGCTGTTCACCCTCTCCTCCATGACTATCCTCAACACGCTTCCTTGAATGGTAGTCTCATAGGTGTACTCAACGTAGTCGTTCATTTTCCAACTGACATTTGAGCCACCGCCGCCTCCTAGGCCTCCCATGAGCACGACCGCAAGCACGGCAATCACGATCACCGCCACCACCGCCACAGCGATGATGATAATCATCTTCGACTTGTTCGAACCCCCTCTTGGCGCTGGGGGCGGGGGCTGAGGTTGTGGTTGCTGCTGGTAGTACTGTCCTTGGCGGTACTGTCCTTGAGGTTGCTGATATGGTTGCCCTTGAGGCTGATATGGTTGCCCTTGAGGCTGATATGGTTGCCCTTGAGGCTGATATGGTCCTGACATCCTTTCCTCCCCGCGATTCCTCCTGGAATAGCTAGCGAATTGATATTTCGCGGCGGACTTAAGCTTTTCTACCCGCTTTTAAAAGGAAGGTGAAAGATGGAGCGAATGGGCGGACGTCAGGAGGAGCCCCGAAAGTCAGCTAGTGTGAATGTCGATTCTTGAAAAGTCCATCACGCCCTGAAACCAGATGATGGCCAAAGAGCTTGAGAGGGGTAGATATTTTATACTCTAATCCTGTTTAGCGACTCGCCTCACTGGGTCTGTGGGCTAGCTTGGTCAAACTCCGTGGTTCGGGACCACGGGTCTCCGGTTCAAATCCGGACAGACCCACCATAGATTTCTCAGAAGTTGGCCGATCGATTGGGAATTGACTCAATCTTGAAGTGCGCAACTGGATAGGGTCCTATGGATACCTCGACTGCGATGCCGATGGCGAGGAAAGGCCATGACTACGAAGATGAAAAGCAAGTTTCTATCATGGCAAGGAAGGGGACCGAGCGGATGCCACAGGACCCGTCCAACCGATTCTGTCCACTCGTCATCGATGCCTGAAGCATCGTCGCTCAAGGGTGAGAGAGCTTCAGGAGCCGCTATGGAAGCAACAGTCGTCTACTCTAGAAACCGGTTCAATGGGCGATACCTGTTAGGAGAATGACGAGATTCAGTCAGGGTCCTTCTTTCTCAGCGATCCTTGAACGGGGATAGTCTTGCTGGTCCCCGGCGGAAACGAACCTCAGGTTGAAGATCAAAGGCCGCCAGGACAATCAATTATTTGTATCCGGGCGGACTATTTTCCTGTGGGAGTTCGTGTCAAGGAATAGAGTTCTTTCCCTATTACTCGTAACCATACTTTTAGCAGCGGGATTGCAGGGAATTGACTTTGAAGTTGTCAAATGCAATCAGATAGGTACCAATCTTGACTGCCACCTCTCGGGGACGACCATCGATGGAGGGTCATGCTCTCCGACCTCTGCCACATCTTCGGGGTCAGGCATTACAATGTGGCTTGGCGACTTGACAATCAGCGTCCATTTCGCTAATGAGCGCGACGTCGGCCTTGACGCTTCAAACTCGCAACTTTCCAAAGAACCTGGGGCCTCCAACACAATGGTCGATGGGCATGGCACCGGCCTGCTGACCCCCACTATAGCAGAGCAGCGTTCGATGATCGGCAGCGCGCTCGTCATCGATAGTCACTCTACAATAGACAGCGGACCAAGATCCACCCAAGCCGATCTCTCGAGCGACCCGCATTTCCCCGCAGTCGGCGATCAGGGGGCTGAGGGGTCCTGTGCCGGATGGGCTGTGACATACTACAACTATGGGTTCTTGGAGGCAAAGGACCAGGATTGGGAGGATGCCAGCTTGGGTAACCCTGAGCATTTGCTCAGTCCTGGTTGGACGTTCAACAAGGTCAAGGTTAGCGCCCCGGGGTCGTACCCTGCCGACAACGCAGAGATCCTTACCCACTTGGGCGCGTGCACGCTCGCAAGGCTGCCATACAGTGAAAGCGACAACACGCTGATGGGGGATGCGAACGCCTGGAGGGAAGCACCGTTACACCGGGCGGAGAGTTACCTCACCTCCTATTTTGACATCGGTGATCCGAACAGCACCATAGACCTGATCAAGCAGATGATCGATGAGGGCTATCCCGTTAACTTCGGGCTCAAGGCCGAATACCTCGTACCGGCCTTCGATGGAGATTACATCGTTTCCAGTGCTGAATATTCGACCGATCAGCCAAACCACGCCCAGACGATCGTTGGTTATGACGATTCCGTGACCGATGACGGGGACGTTGGCGCCTTCCATATCGTAAACTCTTGGGGCGCCACCTGGGGCGACGGTGGGTACTATTGGATGACATACGAGGCACTGGAGCTGGCGCTGGCCTACACACCGACCTTCAGACCGCTGATTACCATAATAGATCGCATAGATTACGCGCCGACCATGCTGGCGGAATGCCATTTCGATCAACACGCCCCCGATCTGATGACCGTCTTCAAGGTCACCATCGGCTCCGGGACGACAGTACAAGGGACTTGCTACCTGAACATGTCTGGTAGCACCCGGAACAACGTCGAGCTGCCAAGGTATATGTGCATGGACATATCCAAATTGCAGCCATACTACGACGCTGGAGCGCATGACTTCAAGCTCTCAGCATCTGAAAACACGATATCGGCCAAGATCTCATCCTTCAGGATCGAGACCTACGATGGCTCATACACACCAGGCAGGCCGTCCAGGATATCCTCTCAGGCCACGGGGTTGCCGAAGAACCTGCCTTGTACTGTCTCGCTATCGTTCCCAAAGCAGGCCACGGTGTCGGTGGCCACTGCTTTAGACTTTGGTCCAGGAGGTTATCGGTCGTACGGCATCTGCTCTTGGGTGGCAACAACGTCGAAATCCGTAGTGGGAGGCTCTTCGATGCAGAGCGGCGACGTCGCCGACGAAAACTATTCATACATGGCGTTCTACATCGCTGGTCCCGGGACCCTGACATTCAAATGGTCGGTCTCCTCTGAGGCCGACTATGATTATCTCTATTTCTTTGTCGATGGTGAGGAGCAGAACAAAGTGTCAGGCAACGTCGACTGGAAGACCGAGATATACGATGTCCTAGAGGGCGAGCATTGGGTCGGCTTTCTTTACTACAAGGATCAATACGTCAGCGCCGGCGATGATTGCGGATACGTCGACCGGGTCTCCTTCGATGGCTCTCGCTCCGTGGCTTTCGCGGAAACGTTCGATTCCTCCATCTTACCTACTTGGACGATTACCGATGCTAACCCGGCTTCAGGGACTGATTGCTGGGGGCGTTCCAGTCGGGCGTACAACAGTTACGAGTATAGCCTATGGTGCGCTCAGGTGGGGGATAGCAGCGTGAACTCCTTCCCCAATGCCAAGAACGAATACTACGATCAGAACCAGGACAGTCAGGCGACCTGCACCTTGCCGGACGTATCGTCGATGAGCGCGGTCAAGGTTCAGTTCTCATACGTAGCAGTCACTGGGACCTTGAGCGATTACCTCTGCCTGCGCACCAGCACGAACGGGAGCTCTTGGATGATCGTCTGGACCCAGCCATCGGCGAGCGTAGCCTCGTGGACGAAGGTGAGCCTTGACATACCCTCTTCGATACGCTACCTCCAGTTATGGTTCCACAGCGATGGCTCGGTCGGTGGCGGCCCGTATGTTGGCGCGTTCGTCGATGATGTCTTCGTTTCTGGAACTGGCAGCGGAGGATCTCCGATATCCTCGATTATCGATATGGCGGAGTTCTGCCGTTCATCCACCGTACCAGTGAACTACACGGCTTCGGCCCCAGGCGGGGCGATAGCCTACATTTACCTCCATTATAGGCATGCCTCATCTGGACCGTTCACGAAGTACACCACCACTGACAACACCGATGGCAAGTGGACCTCTTCACCGATATTGTTCTTCGCCGCCTCTGCGGGAGGGGATGGACTGTATCAGTTCTATACCATCGCCGTCGATATCAACGGTAACGAGGAAGGCGTGAAGACGCTGTCGCAGGCGAACACCACGGTCGACACCACGGTCCCGGTCACAACCACCACCCTCAATGGCATCAGCGGCAGCAATGGGTGGTTCCTCTCATCTGTGAATGTGACTTTGGTGGCGATCGACGCAGGGACGGGCATCCAGCTGGTGCGCTATCGCATTGCCGGCACGGCCTGGCAAACCTACTCTTCCAACTTTACCGTCAGCCATCTCGGGACGAGCGTGCTCGAGTACCAATCGTCCGACCTGGCTGGCAACTGGGAGGCGATCAAATCATCGGAGATCAAGATCGATACCCTTCCACCATCCACGACCTGCACCCCCGCGGGAACGTTGGGGGCGGACGGGTGGTACACATCCATCGTCAGTCTGGTGATGGCGGCGACTGACGCCGACAGCACTGTGCAGACGACGCGATACCGAATCGACGGCGGGTCCTGGCTCAATTACACAGGGATGGTGTCCCTGGACGCTGATGGCGTTCATTCAATCGAATACTACTCCACGGATGTGGCCAGCAACGCCGAATCGCCGCAAACGCTTTCTCTGAAGGTCGATCGTCTCGGTCCGGTGACCGTCCCGACCATCCCGGGGGGCGTGAAAGCATCCGGCTGGTATGCGTCGACATCCCTGCAGGTCAGCCTGGCCGCGTCCGACCTCGGGTCGGGCGTGCAATCGCTCGAATGCCGTCTCGATGGGGGGGCTTGGACCAGCTACTCGGCCTCATTGACCGTAACCGGTCAGGGCATTCACACCTTGGAATTCTTTGCCACAGATAACATTGGGAATGTAGAGAGCGCCAAGAACCTATCCGTGAATCTGGACAATATAGCGCCGACCGCATCGGTAAGCGTGGAGGGGACGATGGGACAGCAGGGCTGGATACGCGGCGTGGCCAACGCCACCCTCTCCGGTGCTGATAGTGTCAGCGGGGTCGATCATATCGAATACAGGATTGATGGCGGGGCATGGACGAGCTACGCCACCAAGATAGCGGTGAGCGCTTGCGGACAGCATATCGTGGAATGTATGGCCATCGACAAGGCAGGCAACCAGGGAGCGATCGGAAGCTATGCGTTCAAGATCGACAATCTTGCGCCGACCCTAAGCCTCAGCGTCCAGAATGGTCTGGTCCTCAGCTCTTCGAGCCTGACACTGACATGGACGGCGACCGATGACGACAGCGGTGTCTCTGGATATCGGCTGAAGCTCGATTCGGGTGATTACCATTCTATCTCCAATGCCACAACTTCCACATCCCTGGCGGGGTTGAGTGACGGTGCGCATACGCTGATCATGGAGGTCACCGACGTGGCTGGGAACGTCCGTACACAGACGGTGCATTTCCAGGTCAAGGCGGTTGTGGCGGGGACTGATATGACGATGATCATTGTCTTGGCCATTGCCGGTCTTGCGGCGGCTGCGGCAGTCGGTGTGATAGTCCTAAGAAGGCGCGGCGGGACGGGAAGGCAGGCGCCCCCACCGGTACAGCCAGCAGCGGAGATGAAGGCAGCTCCATCTCCAGCCCGCTGCCCCAATTGCGGAGCTGAGACGGCAGGTTTGCCATTCTGTGGCAACTGCGGCAGGAAGCTCTAGAGCCCGGGTGTCCAAGGACTAGCGGACCGACGCGAGCGTTGCTGTCTTGAAATGGTGAGGAGTGACCGTGACGAGATCGCGACCCCTTTCTACCTTGCCTTTGCACAAGAGAACGAAGACCGAAAACTAGGTTCCGTCGTGGCAAGGAGGATAGCCGAAGGGGTGCCGTAGGATTCATCGTAGCAATCTTGTCTTCTCGTTATCGAGACAAGAAGCATCATCGCTCAAAGACGAATAGGCCTCGGGGGCATCTAGAGTGGCAATAGCCGGCTACTCAGGATGATTGTTCGACATGCCTTATCCACTACGAGAGTGACAAGGACAAGTCGAGGTTGTTCCTTCCTATCGATACCCGAAGTAGCACAAGGTTATTAATCCCCAGCGAGAATGCTTTTTGCGCTTATCGAAGGAGGGGAGGTTCACGTCAGGAACTAACCGGCTCCATCGAACGACGAGCAGGTGATTACTTCATTTCGAAGGGGAAAGGAAATGAGGCAACAGGAGGAGAAGAGATGAAATTCAAAGCATTAGCGATAGGTGTAGCACTGATGATGATGCTCTCCGCTGCCCTTTTGGTCTTTTCCGCCCCGAACGTCGTGGCGGATGGGTTCAAGAAGGAAACGGTCATGAGCTCTGGGACAGTGGGAGCCAATATGGCGATCGACACTGATAGCCAGAATAACGTGCACATGGTCTTCTATGACGATACGCTCCAAAATCTGATGTACGCCAATAACATTGGCGGGTCATGGAATGTCTATGTGGCCGATGGTTCGGTGGACATATCTTCGACGAATGCTCATTGCTCGATTGCGGTCGACAAATGGGACAATGTGCACATCGCCTACCGCAAATGGAACGGTGCGACTAGCACCGGCAGTCTGATGTACCTGAAGAGAACAGGAATGGCCTGGGATGGTCCGGTTGTTGTGGATTCATCAACAGGGTCGGATAGGGGGTACTTTAACTCAATTGCCGTTGATTCGATAGGAACCATCCATATAGCGAATTTTGACAATTCGGCTCACAACCTGAGGTACTCAAAGAATTCCAGTGGCACCCTATCTTTCAGCAGCTCCGTGATAGTCGCAACGAGTCTCTATGGCTATTTCTGTACGCTGAGCATCGGGCCTGACGATCTGCCCCAGATTGCCTATTACTCGGCTGCTGGCATTCCCTTGGGAGGTTTATACCACAGCAAGAGAACGTCCATTTCCACGACCACGTGGAGTACGCCCTATCTGGTCGATCCCAACATCGGAGGCGGTGTATTCGGTTATATGAGCAGAATGGTGGTGGGCCAGGACAACGTTGCAAGAATACTATACATGTGGAATTCTGGTAGTTGGGCGATGAAATACGCCACTGGCTCAGGTGCAAGTTGGATTATCTCTGACCTAGTGGCAGCCCCTATGGTACTGCAGTATGCATCCGTAGACATAAGTTCAGGCGGGGACCTCTGGTTCTCCTATGACATACGGAAATTCGTGGATCCCCCTGGGCCATTGCCCTTGAATACCTATCGTGTTCTGTATTTGACGAAGATCTCTGGTGCAGAGAGGACCGACTATACCATAGACTATATGAGCGATTCCGGAGCTTATGGTTATTCATCGGTTAGTCTTGACCAGACAGGCCGCCCCCATGTTGGCTACCAACAGCTTATCACCTGGGATGCCTGTTATGCGCGCTTCACCTACACACCCGGTCCGGCCGAGAACGTTCAGATAGCTTCCGGGAATCACTATGCCAATGTCACATGGCAAGAGCCTTCCTACCTGGACGATGTGCCCGTTCTCAATTACTACGTCCAGAGAAGCGATGTCGATAACACCAGCTTCTCTAACCTTAGCGGAGCGGTGATCACTCCGCCAGCGCCGCTCTACTACAATGATACCACGGTGGACAATGGCGTGGAGTACTTCTACCGGATCTTGACAGAGACGGTCGGCGGTTGGAGCATTTCCGCGGAGGTAAGCGCCGTTCCCATGACCGCGCCTACCGCACCTCTGAATCCTACTGCGGTCGCGGGCAATAGGCACGTGGTCGTCGGTTGGGATCCGCCTTCGGATAGCGGAGGATTCCCGATCCTAGGATACAATATCTACCGGAGCACAACCTCTGGCGGCCCCTACGACCTAGTCAACACGACGATCGATGGCTCGGTCTTTTCGTTCAACAACACCGGCTTGGTGAACGGGGCAACATACTACTACATCGTCTCCGCCTTCACTCAGGTCGGAGAAGGTCCGACCTCAACGGAAGTTGGCGACACGCCCACTAGCATCCCGGCCGCGCCCGTATTCACGCCCACTCCCGGCAATGGCGTTGTTATCCTTAGCTGGCCCGCCGTGACCGACACTGGCGGATTGCCGCTCCTTGGTTACAAGGTCTACGAAAGGCCGAACGGTGGCGTTTACGGGGCCCCAGTGACCCTATTGAGCACGACGACCGAGTATACCTGGAGCGCGCTGGTGAATGGCGATACGTACTGGTTCAAGGTCTCAGCCTTCAACAGCAAGGGAGAGAACATCTCAGCCGAGCAGAGCGCGGTCCCGATGGCAGTGCCATCCGCCCCACAGAATCCGTCGGCCACTGGTGGATTGCATCTAGTGTCGTTGAGCTGGACCGCTCCGACCGATACCGGTGGAAGTGCCATCACCAACTACGAGATCTACCGCGGCACGAGCCTCGGTTCGATCAACTTCCTGGTGGAAGTAGGCAACGTCCTTGTCTACACCGACACCTCGGTCGCGGACGGCACGCACTATTACTACAAGATCGCAGCCAAGAACGCCGCGGGAATCGGTCTAGCATCAGATGTTCGGGATGCGACCACATTCGGGGTGCCATCTGCTCCGCAGAGCCCCTCGGCCCTGGGGCAGATGAACAACGTGCACCTGACATGGAGCGCACCGTCGGACACCGGCGGATCGGCGATCACCGGATACAGGGTGTGGAAAGGGACCAGCCCCGGCAGCATGACCGCCTTGCCCGATCTGGGCGTCGTGCTCGTCTACGATGACAGCGCGGGAACGCCCGGGGTCACCTACTACTACAAGGTGGCGGCCAAGAACGCGGTCGGCGTCGGAACGGAATCTGCGACGGTCAACGCGATGCCGTTCAGCGTCCCCACGGTGCCGCAGAGCCTGAGCGCAGCGGAAGGACGAGGGACCGTGACGCTCACCTGGAGCGCGAGCGCCAGTGACGGAGGCTCGGCAATCATCAACTACACCATCCTGCGCCGGGCGGGCAGCACCGGGGTGTTCTCGTTCTTGGGGGCCGTGACCACCGCTCCATGGGAGTATGTGGATGCAGCGGTCACGAACGGACAGCTCTATGAGTACATAGTGATGGCCTACAACGCCCATGGCGCATCTACGGGGGTCTCGGACTCCGCCACGCCTCATGGCGTGCCGGCGGCACCGGCCGGCCTCTTCGCCTTGGCCGGGAACGCTCAAGTCGGCCTAACGTGGAACGCTGTTACTGATACGGGCGGCTCTCCCATCCTCAACTATACCATCTACCGCCGATTGGGAACGAGCGGCACCTTCGAGCGGGTCGGAAACACCACCTCCGCGAGCCAGACCAGCTACACCAACATCGGCCTGACCAACGGCCAGGAGTATTCGTACGTCGTGCGGGCGTTCAACGTCTATGGAGCGAGCGCGGATTCCAATATCGTGACCGCGACCCCGAAGACCGTGCCCAGCGCGCCCCAGAGCGTGGCAGCGTCGGCGGACGGGATGGCGATCAAGATCACCTGGAGCGCGCCTTCATCCACCGGCGGTTCGGCCATCGATGGATACAAGGTCCTGCGCGGAGGCGTGGTCATCGCCACCCTTGGCTCGGGAGCGACCTCGTTCAAGGACAGCAACGTGACCCAGGGCCAGAAGTACTCCTACACGGTCACGGCGCACAACCTGGTGGGCGATGGAGCTGCCAGCACGGCGGCGGAGATCACCGCCCCATCGGACAGCACCATGCTCATAATCATCGTCGTGGTCGTGGTGGTCGTCGCCGCAGCGGGCGCCGGAGCGTTCTTCTTCCTGAAGAAGAGGAAAGGCTGAAGGAAACCTATTGCCAGGACCGTGGCATCTTTTGAGCCGCGGTCCAAATCCCTGTTTTTTCTTGCCTCACCAATAGCGTCCGGTCACATGCATCATCCATCCGATCAGGACGGCGTCGAGCACGAGCAGCTGGACCGCGTATTGTGCTGGCGTGAGACCTACGAGAAATGCGCCGAGCACCAGGAGCAGATCGTTCCGCAGGTCTGAACCCCACGTACTCTGGACTAGATAGTAACCGCCTAGCAGCAACGCCACCAGCATCCCTACCCAAGAGAACCCAAGCGACCATTGTCCGATCATGAACGTGACGTCTAGGAAGGATGAAGCGAACCGGATCAGCAGAAAGAAGAGCAAGAGAACGCTCAACTGCAACAAGGAACGCTTGGTACCCGGACGGCGCCGATGAGTCATATGACCTCAAGTGGCATAGATTGCGACAGATACGGCAATCAAGCTATATTCGAGTTCGTTCATCGTCCAATGTATGGTGGAAAAGAAGCTGCGCCTCGGCCTGATCCAAATGAAGATGGGGCCGTCTGCCAAGAAGAACCTGGATAAGGCGGTCTCCATGACGGAGCGAGCGGCGAAGCAGGGGGCGGACATGGTCTGCTTGCCAGAACTCTTCACGAGCACGTACTTCGCGCAGCATGAGCTGACCCAGCCCCTGGACATCACCGATCTCGCGGTCGAGGTGCCCGGCGAGTTGAGCGTGAGGCTTGGGACGTGCGCCAAGGATAATGGGGTAGTGCTGGTCGCCGGCTCGATCTACGAACTGTTCAAAGGGAAACTGTTCAACACCTCCCTGGTCTTCGATGAGCGCGGACGGCTCCTGGGCAAATACCGTAAGACGCACATCCCGCACGACGAGAGCTACTACGAACAGCACTACTTCGCTCCTGGGGACACGGGATTTCAGGTCTTCCAGACCAGCAAAGCGAAGATAGGCGTGCTCATCTGCTACGATCAATGGTTCCCGGAAGCCGCCCGGTGCATGGCGCTTCAAGGAGCGGGCATCATCCTCTATCCCACGGCCATCGGTACGGTGCGAGGAATCCGGCAGGCGGAAGGCAACTGGCATCGCGCTTGGGAGAACGTCATGCGCGGCCACGCCATCGCGAACGGGACGATCGTTGCGGCGGTCAATCGAGTCGGAACCGAGGAGAGGATGCGCTTCTGGGGCGGGTCTTTCGTCATCGACGCTTTCGGCAAGACGCTCGCCCGAGCCGGTAGCCAGGAGCAAGTGCTGGTGGCAGAGGTCGACCTAGCCCACTCAGAAGCGGTCCGAGAGGGCTGGCGGTTCTTCGCCAATCGAAGGCCGGAGTGCTACGGCCGGCTGCTTGAGAAGAAGCGGAGGGGTTGAGCTACTGGAGCCCGCCACGCCAAGGAAGCTTGGCTATCGCATGCCGGCCGAATGGGAAAGGCACGAGGCCACCTGGCTCTCCTGGCCCAAGAACCCTTTGACGTTCCCAGAGAAAGTCATCGAAAAGGTGGAGATCATTTTCAGCCAGATGGTCGAGGCGCTGTCCAAGGGGGAGAAGGTCAAGATCCTCGTGGATGACCAGGAAGCGAGCGACCGCGTGGAACTGATGATGGATAGGGCGGGCGCGAGCATGAGCAACGTGCTTCTTCTCAAGATCAGGTCCGCGGACGTTTGGATCCGGGACTATGGCCCCACGTTCTTGCTCCATTCTGGAAACGAAGGCAAGGCAGCGGTCAAATGGCGCTTCAACGCCTGGGGCGGGAAGTACGATGACCTTCTGTATGATGACTTGACCGGGGACGAGATGATCCGCGCCAGCGAGGCGAAGGCGTTCCGTCCGGGCATCGTCATGGAAGGTGGATCGATAGACGTGAATGGCAAGGGAAGTGTGCTCACCACAGAGCAGTGCCTGCTGAGCAGGAACCGCAATCCCCAACTAGCCAGAGAGGATATCGAGGGCTACTTGGAGCAGTATTTGAACGTGGACAACATCATCTGGCTGAGGTCGGGCATCGAAGGAGATGACACCGACGGCCACGTGGACGATTTCGCCAGGTTCGTTTCCAGCGACAGAGTGCTGTGCTCCCTCTCCAGCTCCAAGCTGACCGAGAACTGGAAGGTGCTGGCGGAGAACCTGAACCTGCTCAGGAACGCTACCGACCAGGACGGGGAGCCGTTGCAGGTACAGAAGCTGCCCATGCCCAAGCCCCTCTGGTTGGAGGAAGAGCAGCGTTGGCTGCCGGCCAGTTACGCCAACTTCTATGTCGGCAATCAGGTCGTGCTGCTGCCGATATTCAAGGACCGCAACGATCAAAAGGCGATCGACATCTTGCAGCAGGCTTTTCCGGACCGAGAGATCGTCCCGATCCTCGCGGCCGACCTCGTCTACGGCTACGGAGGGATACACTGCGTCACGCAGCAAGAGCCAAGTACCGACTAGCTTAGCCAACGCCCGATCGCTACCAGAGCTTGTTCTTCGCCTCTTGATATGAATGATCGACCACCGTCATCGTGCAAGTGACGGCCCTCATCTCCAGCCCGAAGAGCCTCGCGAACTCCGCCACCTGCCGTTCGAACTCCGGATCCCCCAGTCCAGTTTGCAGCTTCATCGCCTTCTTGTACTCCATGTACTCGAAGACGCCCTTCACCTCGCTGATGTCATTGGGGTCGTGGAGCATCTGCACCTCCTGCATGAAGTGCCTCCAATTGGCCGCCCACATGCTATTGAGCACGTACGCGCCCTGCTCTCTGATGAGGAAAGCACGGTAGGCATCGCTTCCTCCGAGCACGGTGCCGGTGCAGTCATCCACAACGTTCTTTTCGTCCCTCAGTATCGTGACCGGCACCCTGATCCCTTCTTTCACTTTCTCGAAATTGCGGAAGGCGTTGCCGCATAGGCCATAGAATATCAGAATGGACTGGGTCAGCGACTCCATCCTTTTCATGGCGGCGATGACCTCCTCTCGAAGCATGGGAGGGCTTTGATGAAGCCTGATCGGTTTCATCCATACAAACACTGAGTTGCCCGCGGGAAGCGCCAGTCCTACCAGGTCTTCCTCCTTGATGGCCGTCACCCTTTTCATAGGCGCAATGCGGTTGATCTTGTTGACCAAGGTGTTGGTGTGCGCTCCGTCCAATACCACCACGTTGGCCACGTGGCGGTCGTTCGCCACCACATACGCGATCTCGTCCTCCAGGACCTGGCAGCCAACGATACCCAGTGCCTTGGAGCCCTCCGCCACGGCCATCACCTGCTGCTCCTCTGCGCACGTTGCAGACCGTAGCTCTTGGCCGTCTCCGTCATCCCCAGGATGTTCTCCAAGGGGGTGTACATCTCCAGGCTGCAGCCCGGAGCCACCGCATCCACCCCCTCGTCGATGCACTTCTTCGTCATCTCGATCACGAGCTGGCGGTCGCCCATGAGCAGCGTCCGGGTGGGGCAGAGGTTGCCAATGACGGCGATCTTGCGGTTCTTGCTCTTGGCCAGTCGCTTGACCCAGGCCACGCTCACGTCCTGATCGATGCTGATGCCGTCCGTGTCCACCTCCAGCATCCGCTCCATCTGCGAGCGGGAATCGCCGCACACGTGGAGGATCGATTCGAAATCATACCTCCGGCATTCGTTGGCGACCCGGTCCTCATAGGGCTCAGCGAACTCCCGGAACTGCTCCATGGTCAGGAAGTCCCCGCTGGAGAGCGAATCGTCCAGGACCAGATGGTCCGCTCCGGCGTCGAAGGCCGCCTTCATGTAGTCCAAGATGAACGTCGTCGTTCGGTCCAGGAGCTTGCGCAGCAAGACCTTGTCGTTCGCCATATCGGACATGACCTCGTTGTCGCCCCGAAGCTGCATGGCCAGCATGAGCGGCGAGATGATGCCGATGAGCACCGGCATCGTCTTCTTCTCCGCATCCAGGATCCTCACGGCCTCGATCACCAGCGGAGTCCTGCCTGCCTTTCGGGGGTCGGGGATCTCCAACCTGTCCACGTCCTCCGGTCCCTTGATGAGGTGCCGCAAGATGATGGGATGCCGCTGGATGTTCGCCTGTCCCGTGGCCGCACCAAAGGCGGAGGCCTCCACGGATTCATCGAACGGCACCCTGGCGCTCTCGAAGCCGAGGAACTTGTGGCCGGCCATGGCCAGCCTGGCCATCTTCTCCGGGTGGTCCTGGATCTCTGGATAATAAGCATTCGCCTCTTTCATCAGCGCCGCCGGAGCGGTCTGCATGACGCTGATGACGGCCGGCCGGTCGTATGGATCACCATCGAGGATGGCCTCCAGCCGTTCCCTCTCGTTCATCTCCTTCATTTCCCCTTTCCCCCTTTCCCTTGAGCGCCATCATCTGGTCATGGCAAGTAGGCTGGATGAAATCGCTGAACGCTGACCCAGGTCAGTGCCGCATTTCCCCACCCAATGCCCACTTCCCCCACCCTGATTTGGGATGTTCTAGAAAATATTGCCTAGTCCGCCTTATATCTCTTGCGCATCAAGTGCACCGGTTCTCATCGCCGTTAATTGAGGCTCGGTCCGATGTACGCCCCTCGAGTTCAAACCTTCCTTTTCAGCGACCCTCCCTTCACGACCAGGATGTAGAGCCGTGGCAGAATGGGCGCCAGGATCCAGAGCCAGTAGCGCAGCTTGAGGTCCAGGAGAGCACTGTCCCAGAAGAACGGCAGCGTGGAGAACAGGAAGATCGTCGCCGACAGCAGGAATGAATCCCTCTTGCTACGGTAGATCGCCCTTAGACTGGAGTGCTCGAGGTTGTTCTGCTTGGTGATGTGGTCGGAGAAGAACGCCAGGGCCAGCATGAGCCCGGCCAGGTCTAGCGCATAGATCATGGAGGCCAGGCTGTCGATCATCTCCACGTTCGGTCCGGTCTGCTGCGGGCTGGTTATCAGGTTGAAGAGATACGGCTCTATCGCCACCAGGAACAGCATGATGTAGGTGGTCCGCAGCATGCCCTTCGTCTCCACCTTCACCACCATCATGGTCTGGCTGAACTCTTCCCAAATGAAGACGAGGATGATGAACCCATAGGCGAAGGCGATGACATCCTCCAACAGGTCATGAGAGTTCTGGGGTGGGTTGGTGATCAGGATCAAGGAGCCGATGGACAGGGCCAGCCCGAAGACCAAATCCACCAGATTCTCCACGTGGGGTATGATGTCTCGCTTCGACCTTCGACCCTCTTCCGTGTCCACGTCCGTTTCGATGGCCTTGAGACGTATTTGTCGGTTGCGTCGGTCTTCGCGGACTTACGCCAGACATAAGTGCTACCATGCACTTCAAAGATGCATGGTGCGCATGCGAAAGAGCGAGAGGGAGGTGCAAGACCGGACCATCATCGACGAGCTGATGCACCGTTCGCAGGTCCTCCGGCTCGGCTTGGTGGATGGGGAGGAAGCCTACCTGGTCCCGATCTGCTTCGGCTATGAGCAAGATGTCCTGTTCATCCACTCGGCCAGGGAAGGCCGGAAACTGGAAGCTATCAAGGCGCACCCCCGGGTATGCTTCGAGGTGGACGAGGGCGAGGTGATCTCTTCCAAGGAAGCTTGCGGTTGGTCCGCCAAGTACATAAGCGTCATCGGCTGGGGAGCGGCTTCGCTCGTCGATGACGCAGACAAGAAGCGGCTCGCCCTGGACGTGATCATGCGCCACTATGGCGGCAAAGGTCCTTTCCAGTACGACCCTGCCTCCCTGGACGAGATGATCGTTATCCGCATCGATGTCGAAGAGATGAGTTGCAAGCGATCGGTCTAGGGGGCATTGGAGGACCGACAAGGGATTGTTCCGAGCGATCGTGGGGCCATTGAGAAATCGGTAAATAGCACCTGGTCGTTTGAACCACAGAACCAAGAGGGGAATGATATGGAAGACAACAAGTTCTACGTCCTGGCGCCACTGCCCTATGACTACAAAGCCCTGGCGCCAGCGATCTCCGAGGAGCTGCTCCGACTGCACCACGACAAGCATCACGCGGCCTACGTGAACGGTGCGAACGCCATCCTACAGAAGCTGGACAAGGCAAGGAAGGATAACGTGGATTTGGACATGAAGGCCACCTTGAAGGAGTTCTCCTTCCACTTCGGAGGGAATCTGCTGCACGAGCGATTCTGGCAGAACATGGCTCCGACCGGCCAAGGGGGCGGCAGGCCCGGTGGCAAGATCGGGGACATCATCGAAAAGGAGTTCGGTTCCTTCGATCGCTTCAAGAAAGAGTTCTCCATGGCCGCCAACAGCACGGAAGGCTCCGGCTGGGCGGCGCTGGGCTTCTGCAAGCACACCAACCGCCCGATACTGTTCCAGATCGAGAAGCACAACGCGAACGTCAATCCGATGATGAGCATCCTCCTGGTGCTCGATGTCTGGGAGCATGCCTACTATCTGGATTACAAGAACGACCGCGGCAAGTTCGTGGAGAACTGGTGGAGCCTGGTCAACTGGGAAGTGGTGGAGAAGCGTCTTCCCATCTGAGCTTGCGCCGTAGCGAGAGGGCGGCCGGTTCGGAGCTAACCCCGCTCTCCTTCATCCTTCTTTCATTTCTTCAGCTGCGGCTTTCTGCTAAATCTGATGAGAGCTGCTCTGCTCTACTTCCTTCTGTGCCAGAGGACCAACCCGACCGCCGCCACTGCCAAAGCGCCCAAGGTCACCAGGAGCCACGGCCCCAGAGGCCCATCTGGGCTCAAGGGGTTGGTGTCCACCGTGATCTCGTAGCTGGCGATGGCGGAGTTGCCGGCGACGTCCGTTGAGCGCAGGGACACCGTGTGCTTTCCGTCTCCCAGGTTCTTGATCTCCAGATCCTTTTCGTCGGGAGCGACGACCGCATACTCCTTGCCATCCACGCTCACCTCCACCTGGAGGAGCGAAGAGACCTGGTCGGCGCTCGTCCAAGCCACTCGCAAGGAACCTGAGGTGGAGTGCTTGGCATTGTCGACCGACAGCTCCAGGCTGGGGGCCGAGCTATCGATGCGGAAGGAGAGGGCGTGGGTCGTCTCCACGTTCCCCGCCCGGTCCACGGCCCGGTACTCGAGCTCGTGATCTCCTTCGGACGTCACTCCTACCACACTAAGGAAGGTGAGCCATTCCCCTCCATCCACTCGATAGTCCAGTTGGAGGACCCCGCTCACCGGGTCGGAAGCTGAAAGGTTGATAGACACCTCTCCCAGATACCATTGCTCGCTGCCCATCGGCCCGGTCAGGGTGTTCGAGCTCTGAGGCTTCCCGGTGTCGATGCGGAACGATATGGACCTCGTCGCCTCCAGGTTCCCCGCCTGGTCCTGGGCGTAGTAGTTCATCGTGTGTTCGCCTGGCGATGCAACCGTCAGGGGTTGGGAGTAGTTGGCGAGCGCTCCTCCATCCAGGCTGTATGCTATGTTCACCAGACCACTGGTAAGGTCCGCGCTCTGAAGCTGCAGGACCACCGCGCTCACATACCAACCTGCCAGTCCTTCCGAGCCCGAGGCAAGAGCGCTCGACGTTGGCGCCTGAGTGTCGATCTTGATGCTCAAGCTCTGAACGCTCTCTTGATTGCCCGCCCGGTCATCGGACCGGAATCGAAGCGTGTGCGACCCCTCGTCCCGCAATAGGATCGTGCCTGAGACGTCCGACCATATGCCGCTATCAAGCGAATACTGACAGCGCAGCACGCCGCTCATCGAGTCCGAAGGCACGAGGGTGACGTTGACCTCCGAGAGGTACCAGGAGTTGTTGCCAGCAACACCCTCCAGCGTGAAGGCGGTCGCAGGCAAAGTGAGGTCGAGCTTGAAGTCCATTTCCTCGACGGATGATGGGTTCCCGGCCACGTCCACGGCGTAGCAGCGGATGGAGTGCGGACCGTCGGAAGAGACGGTCAACCCTTCAGAATACTCGAACCACGTGCCATTGTCGATGCTCACGAAGGAATGCGCCAGGCCACTGGTCAGATCGCTGGCGCTCATTGTGAACGACGCTGAGGATATCATCCAGCCCTGGTCTCCGATGGAACCGAGCAATCCTAGGCTCAAGGTGGGAGGCGTGGCGTCGATCCAGAATGTCAGATTGAGATGAGAGGCCGAGTTGCCGGCCATGTCGACGGCGTAGAACTCCACCTCGTGCCCTCCGTCCCCGCTAACATCGAACGGCAGAGAGTACGTGAGCCAGGAGCCGTTATCGATACGGTACCGGGTGAAGTTCACGCCGCTCTGCGTATCAGTCGACTGCAACGTCACATCCACGGTCCGGTTGAACCATCCTCCCTGGCCGTCGCCGGTAGGGGTCGCCGTGCTCTGCGGCGCTGCCAGATCGATGCGCAGCGACAGGCTGTTGACGTCTTCGGCGTTGCCAGCGACGTCGATGGCGTTCCATTCTACGGTGTGCTCTCCTTCCTCGCCGATCGCGATATTCGACGAGTATGGCTGCCAAGGACCGCCGTCCACCCTGCAATTGATGGACGCTACGCCGCTAGGCGTATCGGAAGCGGTCAGGTTGACCTCCACCTCCGATACGTACCAATCGCCGAGGCCTTTCATTCCATAGATCGTCATCAGCGTCGTCGGCTCGATGCGGTCGACCTTGACCTCCACCTCCTTCGTAGTCTCTGTGTTGCTGTCGTAGTCCACTGAGTAGTAGTAGACGGTGCTGGTGCCTTCCGAGGATATGGCGAAAGGCACGGAATACGTCTGCCAGCCTCCGGAATCGATCCGGTACTTGGTGTACTGGACGCCGTTCCCTACGTCGGAGGCGGTGAGGGTGACGGTGACCGATGACTTGAACCACCCTCCGTTGCCAGCGGTGCCAGCGAGTTGCACCTCGGTGACGGGGGGCGTGTTGTCCGGTATCCTGGAGATGATCTTGATGGCCTCGGAGGGAACGAAGAGCGACCGACCGCTGGAACCGAAGAGCCAGGAGACCTCGGCGCGTCCGTCCGCCTGCGCATCCGTTACCTGCGCGGAGCTGAATGAGGCGATGTCGTTGCCGTCGTTCCAGACCGGGCTGCCCGAGGATGACGTGGCCGAGGCGATGTAGGCCCCGGACGACTCGTTCCGGAAGGCGAAGATGAGATAGAAGTTGCCTGCCGTGGCGGGCACCGTGACGTCGATGCTCACCGTCAGCTGCGAGCTACCGTCGGGCAGATCCGCGCTGGCCGTCCAATAGCTGGATGAGTGTGAGCCCCAGCTGGTCGTGCCGATCAGAGGGATGTTGGAGGCACCGGGCCAGTAGTTCTTGTACTTGAGGACCACCGTGCCGGTGAGATGCGTCCCGGCGTTGACCGTCATGTCCTTGTCGCTCGCTCCCAAACCGCTGAACGACCCTGACCCCGAGAACAATGACAGACTGCTAACCTCTCCCAGATCGATGTTGTCCAGTGTGGTCTGCACCGACAGGGAGTAGGTATTGGTATCTGCGTTGACGCCACGTATCAGGACGTAGTAGTCGCCTTCTACGAGCACCGAGGAGCTCACGGTCTCCAACCCGCTCGTGCCTTGAGAGGAATCCAGGAGCGTAGCGCCGTCGATGTCATAGAGGAAGAGATCCAGGTTCCCGTCCCCGGCCACGAAGCTGATGTTCGCACAGATGACCCGGCCGGGGACCACGTGCACCTTGAACCAATCGTCGTCGTAGCATACCAATCCCGGATAAGTGCCCGGTGACAGCATCTTGGCCGTGCTATAGACGTCGTTCTCCTCGTAGCCGTCGTCCGGGGGCAGCATGCGCAGCCTATCCACGTAGCCGGCATCCTCGCCGACGCTAGTGGCGCTGTCCTTGGCATAGGACCAGCGGATGGTGTGCGCGCCTGCCGTCAGAGCGACCACCTGTTGCCTCCAATCCACCGAACCGGAGATCGATGCCTGCTTGATCCCATCTAGGTAGACGTTAAGATAGTCCTTGCTGGCCTCGGAGGAGACCCGCCAATAGAAGCCCACCGCGCCCGGTCCGGTGACGGCGGTGGAAATGCTGGATTCGTCGGAATTGGCCGTATCGCCAGATTGCAGCGCATCTCCACCATAGATCGATCGATGATCGACCCCGACCCACTTGGAAAGCGACGTGGAAGTGTAGGTATGTCCGCTCGTGTCCAGACCTTCGTCATAGGCTATCTGCGCATGGTAGGGAAAGCTGACCGTGACCGTGTCCGGTGTCGTCCTCGGCACGTTCGAGGATTGCGGAGAGATCTGGGTGGCCGCTCCGGAGATGTAGGAGGGTTCGTACATCTCCACCCTGAAGGATGAGATGACCCCGCTGACGGAAGTGGCCAGGTACTTCAAGAAGAAGGAATTGGTGCCTAGGTTGTAGGTAGAATTGAAATCTGTGATGTCCAGGCACATGAAGACCGGCTGGCGGTGAGCGGAGTTGGAGTCACCAGAGAACAGGGGGGAGCGCTCTCCCGCCGGGGCGCTGGGATTGCCGATGCCCACTGTGAAGTAATTGCTGCGGCTTGGCTGGGCGTTGAAGTGCCAGACGGCCAGAAGTCGCGGGTTGTAGTCTACGCGATCCTCGATGTAGCAGAGCCCGGCCGCGTCACCGATCTCCTTTAGGGCGTTGTAGGTGAACCAGTAGTAGCCGTGGTCGGTGTAGCCGTCGCTCGTGCCCCAGGAGTTGACCACTCGGAACGCGCCTACGTCGCCGTCCTCGGAGATGCTGTCATTGTAGCCCACGATGGTCTGGGCGTGGTTGATGTCGGTGGCCGGGTACTCAAGAGCGGAAATGATACCGTCGCCATCGTTGAGACCGCTGAAGCCATCGGCATTGAAAGCGAACGTTACCGGCTTATCCGAGGAAACGAGGTCCTTAATCTGGTTGATGGTGGTATCCCCGTAATAGGGGATGGCGACTGTGCTAAGCGCCCGGTGCAATGGCGCCTCCCGGAAGGCTGCCGGACTCCCCCAATTCAAGAGATCGTGGTCGTTGTAGGGCATGGCCTGCATGGACGGAACGCCCCAGTCGACGATGATGTTCATGTTCTCGTCCATCCACGAACCGTGGTCTACACCACCGTTCACCCGATTGTAGGTCCAGGGGGGACTGACGAGATGTGCGGTGTTGCCGGTCTTCGCATCCGTCCAGCCCTGGTCCTTGGCCTCGGTGTACCCGTAGCAGTAGTAGGTCGCGGCCCAGGCACCACAGGAACCCTGCCCTCCCTGATTGCCGACCGCTGGGAAGTAGGGCTGGGTGGAAAGGTCGTAGGAGGCCGGTGCTGACGGACCTTGAGGAAGCGATTCGAGGATCAGGGAGCTACCGATCATGCTATCCCAAGCTTCCTCTGTCGGCGGGGCCAGACCGGTGCCGAACTGTCCTTGGATGATGTTGTAGTCCCGCTCGGGATCCCGGACACCGATCGTCTCCTTCATCAGCTCGATGTCGGATGCGGTGGCGTAGTGAAATCTCGCGCCAGAAGCGGTGGAAAAGCTGACCCCGGGAGCGATGCCCAAGCTCGATCTAGATTCCACCGAAGCTCCTTCAATGCCTTGCGCGTTCGCTAGGCCAGCTATCAAAGGGACCACGAACAGCAGCAACGTTCCGAAGGCTACGAATTTCTTCAGCGTTTTTCCTCCATGATATCTATGGGCAGGTTGCCCGACCCATCTGCTTAAGGGGGATATTTGCCTTTCCCAGCAATTATCCGAAGATGACGAGGTATCTCGGGATCATTTGTCTTCGAGATCGTGAGTGGCGTAGCCTCCTTGAGGCGGTTGCGCCTCAGTCGCCTTCGGAAGATGACCGTTCTTGTGCTTTCGGTCCTTGGGGTCCATCCTTTCCGCGGTGACCATGTAGACCACCCTCTCCCCAATGTTGCATGAGTGGTCCGCTATCCTTTCCAGGTATCTCGACACCAGTATCCAATTCGTGCCCACCGTGATACGCCGTGGATCTTCCATCATATAGGTGAGCACGGTGCGGAAATTCACCTCATACAATCGGTCCACTTCGTCATCCCTTTCGAACAGCTCTCGCGCCAGTTCGGCATCGCGGTCGGTGAACGAGCGAGTGGCATCGGCGACCATGGCCACCACCAGCTCGCCCATATACGAGATGTTCACATCGTTCCGGAAGTCGCTGAACGAATCCAGATGGTCGTACACCTCCACGATATCGCTGGCGTATCGACCTATGCGGTTCAGGTCGGTGATGATCTTGAGGCAGGTGGAGACGGTGCGCAGATCGCTGGCCACAGGCGTGTGCAAGGCGATGACGTCCAGGCAGCGCTTCTCGATCACTTGCTCCAGACGATATATCTCTCGATCGAGTCGTTCCACCTCCGGTCGCCGGCTGCAATCGCGCTCCACTATGCACTCGACCGCGTCCACTATGGCCTCGCGCGCCAGATTGGCCATCTGGGTGACCTCTTCGTTCAGTTCCTCCATCTCCTGCTGGAATACTATCCTAGATGTCATTCAACCCATCCTCCCGGTTATGTATTGTTCAGTGAGCTTCTGGGCCGGCTTCTCGAACATCTGCTCCGTGTCCCCGAACTCGATGAGCTCGCCCAGATAGAAATAGGCGGTCCTGTCCGCCACCCGGGCAGCCTGCTGCATGTTGTGGGTGACTATGACCACGGTGTAGTCCTTCTTCAAATCCACGAGCAGGTCTTCGATCTTCGCCGTGGCGATGGGGTCCAAGGCGGAGCACGGTTCGTCGAAAAGCACGATTTCCGGCTTGACCGCCAATGCCCGGGCGATGCACAGACGCTGCTGCTGACCACCAGATAGCTCGTAGGCGCTCTTCTTCATCCGGTCCTGGACCTCGTCCCAGAGCGCGGCGCGGCGGATGCTCCATTCCACCAACGAATCCAGCTCCCCCTTGGAGATCTTGCGATGCTTGGCCCTTCCCTTCTCATCCACGCCGTCCTCCATGCCGTGCAATCGCGGGGCGAAAGCCACGTTCTCATGGATGCTCTTGGGGAAGGGGTTGGGCTTCTGGAACACCATTCCAATGCGCCTCCTCACTTCCACCACATCCATGTCCCGGTCGTAGAGGTCCTTTCCGTCCACGATCACCTTTCCTTCCACACGGCAATTGGGAATGATGTCGTTCATGCGGTTGATGCAACGGATGAAGGTGGACTTGCCGCAGCCTGACGGCCCTATGATGGCCGTGATCTCCTTCTCCGGTATGTCGATGCTGACGTTCTTGAGCGCGTGGTTGTTGTCGAACCGCACGTTCAGGTCCTTGATCGATATCTTGGTCGTCATCTCTACCACTTGTACTTCTCCCTGTAACGATTCCTCATGGTGATGGCACCGAGATTGATGCCGACCACCATTATCAGCAGGACCAGCGCGGTGCCGTATTGCACCTGCTGAGGCGCGTTGGCCGTCTGAGTGGCGATAGTGAATAGGTGATAGGGCAGGGCCATGAAGGCGTCCAGCCTTGGCGGCCCCACCATGGTATACACCACACCCGTGAGCAATATGGGCGCCGTCTCCCCCGCGGCCCTGGACACAGATAGGATTATGCCTGTCAGGACGCCAGGCATGGCATAGGGCAGCACATGATGCCGTACGGTCTGCCATTTCGTGGCGCCAAGGGCGAACGAGGCTTCGCGCAAGGATTGGGGCACAGCATGCAGAGCCTCCCTGGACGCGGTGATGATCAAAGGAAGCACGAGGAGCGAGAGCGTGAGGGCGGAGGCTACCAGCCCAAAGCCCATTCCCAGGGCGAACACGAAGAGCCCCAGTCCCAGCAATCCATAGACGATGGATGGAACTCCAGCTAGATTGTGTATGACTATCCTCAGAAGCGACTTCCACCAAGAATCCCTCTGGTATTCGGTCACGTAGACCGCGGTGAAGACTCCCAAGGGCACTGCAATGAGGGTGACCAGCGCCATCAAGTACAGCGTGCCGAGGATGGCCGGAAAGATGCCCCCGGCGGTGTTGTTCTTCCTCGGATACTCAGTGAGGAAAGCCCAGTTGATGGCTCCGATGCCGTTGATGAGGATATATCCCACTAGTATCACCAGGAAGCCCGCTACTGTCAGCGCGCAGACTCGGAAGAGAAAGAAATAGAACAGCTCCTTCTGTCGGCGGTTCACCGGTACACCTCCGACATCCTGTGGGTGATGTAATCAGCGACGAGATTGATGATGAACGTCATCACGAAGAGCACCACCCCGATGGCGAAGAGTGCCTGGTAGTGCAGCGATCCTGGAACGGATTCGCCCCAATCGATGGCTATGGTGGCGGTCATGGTCTGGGACGATCTGAAGATATCGAAAGTGAGGGCGGTGGAAGAACCTATGGCCATGAGGACGGTCATGGTCTCGCCCACCGCCCGGCCGATGGAAAGGACGATGGCGGCGACGATGCCCGAAGTAGCGGCCGGAAGCACCACCCCTCGAACGGTCTCCCATCTCGTCAGGCCCAGAGCGTAGGATGCCTCCCGCAGATGTCGCGGGACGGCGTTGATCGCATC
>Ga0315277_10000242_pt1 | contig 93519 bp, 99 predicted proteins | sample YL17G05_15_MG_FD_203695 | JGI IMG/M metagenome (GOLD analysis project Ga0315277, IMG submission 203695) | Sediment microbial communities from Yellowstone Lake, YNP, Wyoming, USA - YL17G05_15 | ecosystem: Environmental > Aquatic > Freshwater > Lake > Sediment | place: USA: Wyoming | collected...
AAAAATAGAAGCAAAAATGCCGGCCAACTTTGAAATAGAAATTGTTCCTGAAAGTGTCAATTTTTTTGGCGCTTCTTTTAGCCGATTTTGGTGGGATCATTTTGGGCTTCCACGGATTGCTTTTAAAGCTGGCGTTGACCTCCTTCATTATCCTTATCCAACTTTACCTTGGCTTAAGAAAAAAATACCAACGGTTGTTAGCATTAATAATATAATTTATTGGAAATTTAAAGAATATCGAAAAGGGTTTTGGGTAAAGTTAAGGCAATTTTTTAAAAAACAAAGCTTCAAGAAAGCCTCAAGGATTATTGTTCCATCAATTGCAACAAAAATGGATCTCATAAATACCTTTCATATCGCTAACGATAAAATTAATATTATTCCTTATGGTAAAAATCCTATATTTAAAAAAGGAGTGACGGCAAACCAGACTGAGGTAGTTAAGAAACGTTATAATATAAAAAATCCATTCATTCTCTATACTGGCAGTTTTGATTTTCGTAAAAATTTAAAGCGTCTTATTAGAGCCTTTGCAGCTTTGGCAAAAAAAAGATCAGAATTAAATTTAATTATTGCTGGTGGAATTGCTACAGTTTTGTCTCCGTTTATTTTTTCTTTTGATGATATGGCGCTTTATGCTTCTAACTATGGCGTTTCTGACAAGGTACATTTTATTCGTTTAGTTCCGACTGAAGACCTTTTGGTTTTATATAATCTGGCTTCAGCTTTTATTTATCCATCTTTGTATGAAGGATTTGCTACTGCGGTTATTGAAGCTATGGCCTGCGGTTGTCCAGTAATTGCTTCCAACACTTCCTGTTTACCAGAAATTATTGGCGATGCGGGCGTTTTAGTTGATCCTTATAACGAAACCGAGATGGCTCGTTCTATCGAGATGATCGTTTCAAACTATAATTTGCGTAGAAATTTAATTAGCCGAGGTTTAAAACAAGCTGAAAACTTTTCTTGGGATAAAACTGCTCAAGAAACTTTAAGAACCTATAAAGAAGTAGTTGAAGGTTAATTTTTATTGCTTGATTTTTTTATAATATAATTTATAATTAAAAAAGTTATTTAATTTAGGAGGAATTATTATGGCTAAAAAAACTAAACCGGTAAAGAAAGCCGAAACAATAAAATCATCAGAGGTGGGCCACAAGCCAAAAAAATCAATGAGTAAGCTTAAATTAGTTTTACTGATTATTTTGGCAGTTGTAGTTTTAACTTTTATTATTTTTACTGTTGGTATTTATGGTTTTAAGTGGCAGAATAAGGCAGCTTATGTAGCGGCTAAGGTTATCCCTTATCCAACAGCTATGATGTTGGATTCGCATTTTCCATATATTCATGAAGTAAGACTTTCTAGTCTTTGGTCAGAGATGACATCAGTCCAAAAATATTATAATGAATTACAAAAACTCGATCTGACAAAAAAAGAAAATCAAGATCAATATAAGAAGATGGAATATCAGATGCAAGAACAATTGATTGATGCAAAAATTGTTGGTGAATACGCCAAAATTTATAAAGTTAAGATTGATCAGAGCAAGGTTGATGATTCATATAAGCAAATTCTTGATAGCAACGGCGGAGAAGCAAAAGTAAAAGAAACAATTGACAAATATTACGGATGGACAATTCCTCAGCTTAAAGAAAGAATCAAAGAACAGCTTATGCAACAGGATTTACAAACAAAGATAAGCGAGGATGATTCAATCAATGCTGATGCTAAGAAAAAAGCTGAACAAGTGTTAGCAGAAGTCAAAAAACCAGGTGCTGATTTTGCAGCTTTGGCTCAGAAATACAGTGAAGATGATTCCAGTAAAACTCAAGGCGGCGATTTAGGGACATTTACCAAAGGGAAAATGGTTCCAGAGTTTGAGAAGGCTGCTTTTGCTTTGCAAGCAGGCCAGATTTCAGGAATTGTAAAGACTCAGTACGGTTATCATATTATTAAAGTAGAATCTAATGATGGGACTAATGTTCACGCTCGTCATATTCTAATTAAAACCAAGTCTTTCACAGACTGGTTGGCTGAACAAAAACAAAAGGCTAAGATTTGGGAATTTTATAAAGGTGTGCAAATAACGCAGCAACCACAGTCTCAGCAGCAACAGACGCAACCACAAAAGTAATAAGAGACAAAATAAAATTTAAAAAGTCCATCGAAAATGATGGACTTTTTGATGGTAAAATTATAACTTTCTATTTACTTTTATATTTAGTTTTTTTAAAATATGAATACTGTTATTTAGCTTAATCGCGGGGCCGTAGCTCAGTTGGCTAGAGCGCCTGCCTGTCACGCAGGAGGTCGAGGGTTCGAGTCCCTTCGGCCCCGCCAGATAGAAGTTTGGAACTTTTTATCAATATACTTCAAAAAAGACAACCTTAATCTTACAGATTTTTACTATAGATCAATGGAATAAATGGAAGTCTAATCATTTTGAAGATTATCCGACGCCGATTTCTATGCAAAAAGTTTTTTACAAAGATGTAAAGACATATATTTTTCTGGGTATTTTTTTAGCCGCTTTTTTTAGCCAACTTTTTATTTTTAATTTGAATTCGTATGGGATTACTGATAAATTTGCGTGGGCCAATGAGGCTAAATATGTTCAAACCAACGACCCCCAAGAATTTGATATGCTTGGAGCCTATGGTCATCCGGGAGCTCCGATTATTGATTTAACTATTACGCTTCACAGTATTTTTAAGATTCCCTATGATAAATCAGTAATACTTGGTCTTTCTTTTATTGATGCATTTATTATTGCAGCAGTGGTTATGTTATGCTATATCCTTAGGCCAAAAAATCTTTGGTGGCTGGCAGTTGCAGCTATTTTAATTTTTAATCATCTTTTTCTAGGAGTAGGGGCAACACCGCCAACTGTTTTAGCTTCATTGCTAGCGGTGCTTATATTTTTGTTTTCACTCAAATTATATGAACAAAAAAGAAAAATTATTCCGCGAGAGATTGTTTTGTGGAGCTTAATAGCTGGTTTGTTGGTGGCAACAAGGACGGATATTGGTTCTATAATAATCATGACCATGGCAATATTTTTATGGAAGAAAATTGATTTAAGAAGCTTATTATTTATGGGCGGCGCATTAATTTTAGTGTTTGTTGTTGTTAATCCATTTATGTGGTTTATGCCCCTTCAGCATATTCATGATCTTGTTTCAAAAGTAGTTTATCATTATGGAGAATATAAAGTTGTCCACCTTAGTTTCTTTCAAATTTTATTGATTTCACCGTTTGCATTTATAAGCATGTTATTATCAGTTATCTTTTTAGCTTTCAGAAAAAAAATGCCTTTTGCTTTGCCAGCAAAATTTATTTTGGCAACGTTTTTGATGACCGGGATTTTGAGTGCCATTTTACTGACAGCCAACTTTCAAACTCAGAGATATTTTTACCCGATAGCATTTATTTGGGAAACCTTTCTTCCCTTGTATATTTTTGTTCTATTACCTAAAGCACGTTTTAGTTTTATAAAGTCTGAACAAGGACAGGTTAAAGCACAATATATTATTCAGGGCCTAACTATTTTTGTTTTTATTGGCTATATGTTTTTAAGTAGTATGCATTTAAATTGGTGAAAATAACAAATTAATTAAAAAACTTATTTATAGTGTTTTATTTGTTTCGTTTCATCTTTGTTACATTTTTAACCCAAGTCTGCTATTATTAAATAGATATAAAAGGGCGTCATAAGGACCCAAAAGGCTCCAGACCGGACTATTCCGTCATGCAAATGAATAATAAAGAGCAAATAATTATAAAGGAGGTAAAATGGCTATTATTTATTTAGTGTTATTAATTGTGTTAATCATTGTTTTGTCTGCAATTCGTGTAGTGAAAGAATATGAAAGAGGTGTAATTTTTAGAGTGGGTAAAGTGATCGGCGAAAAAGCACCGGGCCTGCGGCTGAAATGGCCAATAATTGACAGGATGGTTAAAGTTTCGTTGCGAATAATTACAATGCCAGTGCCATCGCAAAAAATCATTACCAAAGACAATGTTTCGATCGATGTGGCTGCCGTGGCCTATTATAAGATTGTTGATGCTACCAAGTCTTTGGTGGCCATTGCTGATATTAATTCAGCAGTCGACCAGATTGCTCAAACTACAGTCAGAAATATTGTTGGTCAGTTTGTGCTCGATGATGTGCTTTCCAACACAGTTGAAATAAATAAAAAAATTAAAGAGATTATTGATTCACATACTGAGGCCTGGGGAGTCTTAGTAACTACAGTTGAAATTAAAGATATTCAACTTCCTGAGACAATGCAGAGGGCAATGGCCAAACAGGCAGAAGCGGAAAGAGAGAAACGAGCCAAAATCATTGCGGCCGAAGGTGAGTTTCAATCATCGGCTAAACTTGGGCAGGCGGCTGATGTTATTGCTAAACACCCAATTGCCTTGCAACTCCGTAATTTACAGATTCTCAATGAAATTGCCGTAGAAAAAAATTCGACTATTATTTTTCCAAATCAATTTATGTCGACAGTAGATGATATTAAGAAGTTTTTAGCTTCTGAACAGAAAGTTTAGGAATTAAAACAAACGATATTAAAAACGCTCCTTTTAGGAGCGTTTTTATCTTTTGCTTTTCAATGCTCTTCCAATCGCTCTTTCGCTTTCGCGTTTTTTGATAGTTTCTCGTTTATCATATTTCTTTTTGCCGCGGCCGATACCAATTTCTAATTTTATGAATCCCTTTTTTGCATAGGCCTTAAGGGGTAATATAGTTATACTTTTTTCATTTAATTTACCGGCGAGATAATCTATTTGTTTTTTATGTAAAAGTAATTTTCGAGTACGCCTTGGATCGTATTTTTTTATTGTGGCAAATTGATAAGGAGCAATATGGGCGTTTAGTAAAGAAACCTGGTCATTAGTGATACTAACATAAGCTCCTTTTAAATTTATTTGACCAAGCTTTGCTGATTTTACTTCAGATCCAGTTAAAATAATTCCTGCTTCAAGAGTTTCCAGAATTTGATAATCAAAATAAGCTTTCTTATTTTTGGCTAATATTTTCATTAATCTAAAGTGTTACCTATTTTATTTTTAATTTTTTTTATTCTTTTTAGGGCGGTTGGGCGGGGCTGTGGCAGCTAATCAAAATAAGCTTTCTTATTTTTGGCTAATATTTTCATTATTGTTAATCCTTTTGATATTTATTATACTTTAAATATCAATTATAAGGAAAAATTGTGGTTAAAAAAGAACTCAAAAACTTAATCGAAAAAGCAATTTTCAAAGCGCAAGAGAACCAAAAATTGCCTATCTTTGAGATACCGGAGATTAATTTAGAATATCCAAAGGAAAAAATGCATGGAGATTTTGCCTCAAATATAGCTTTGTCATTGAGTAAGAAGTGCAGGAAAAAACCAATAGAAGTAGCTGAAATCATCATAGATAATTTTCCACAAAATAAAATAATCAGGCAAGCAAAAACAGCCTTACCAGGTTTCATTAATTTTGTTTTAAGTGATGAATTATTACAAGCGCAAGTTGAAGAAATTCTTAAACAGAAAGATAAATTTGGTTTATCAAAAATAGGCAAGAATAAGAAAATTCATATAGATTTTGTATCGGCTAATCCGACTGGACCGGTTACAGTTGGTAATGCCCGCGGAGGTCCTTTTGGTGATATTTTAGCAAACATATTAAAAAGAAACGGTTATGGAGTTATTCGAGAATATTATGTAAATGATGCTGGCAAGCAAATTGATAGTCTTGGTCACTCGGTTTTGAAAGATAAAAAATCTGAATATAATGGCAAATACATTGACGAATTGGCTAAAAAAATAAAGGAAAAAGATTATCGAAGAGTTGGAGAAGAAGCGGCTCAAGTAATTTTGAAGGATATGATAAAACCCTCAATGGAGGCTTTGGGTATTAAATTTAATAGCTGGTTTTCTGAAAAAAAATTACAAAGTGGTGGTGAAGTTGATAAAACAATCAAACTACTTCAAAAAAAAGGTTTTGTTTATAAAAAAGATGGGGCGGTCTGGTTCAAATCAATCTCTTTTGGTGATGATAAAGACCGCGTGGTTATTAAAGCTGATGGACAAAAAACATATTTCGGGTCAGATATTGCTTATCATTTGGATAAAATTAAAAGAGGATGCATCAAACTTATTGATGTTTGGGGAGCTGATCATCATGGTGATGTTGCAAGAGTTAAAGGCGCGCTAGAAGCTTTAGGCTATAAAGATAAATTGGATGTTATTTTAACCCAGTTAGTAAAAGTTATAAAAGATGGGAAAGAAATAAAGATGTCCAAAAGAGTCGGTACTTATATTTCAATCGATGATTTGATTTCCGAAGTTGGACGCGATCCGATACGCTTCATCTTTGCAATGTATTCAACTAATACTCATATAAATTTTGACATTAACTTAGCCAAAGAAAAATCAGAAAAAAACCCTGTCTATTATGTTCAGTATGCATATGCTAGAATTCATGGAATTTTGGATAAAATTCCAAGCAACAAGATACAAAGTCCAAAATTACATTTATTAAAACATCCGACAGAATTGGCTTTAATTAAAGAATTAATTAAACTACCTGATTTAATTAAAGATATAGCTGGCGACTATCAGGTTCAAAAATTGCCTTATTTTGCCATCGATTTAGCTTCGGCCTTTCATCAGTTTTATAATACCTGTCGGGTGATATCTAGGGACAAAGATTTATCGGCAGCTCGGCAGTCTCTGATTAAAGCTACCCAAATTGTTCTCAAAAATACTTTGGATCTAATAGGTGTATCCGCCCCGAAAAAAATGTAATTTGAACAGACTTGCCGATTTAATTTCGGTTATTTTCTTGGAACTTTTATTCTTGACGTTAGGATTATCTCGCGATAGAATATAAAATGCTATTATTAATTAATAATTTAAATTAAATAATGAGGAAGGATATTTATGTCAAACTTAATATGGACTTTTATTGTCCTCGCTGTTCTAAGCGGAGGATTTACTTTAGGTTATATTGTTCGCAAATTCAGAGCTCGCGCTCAAGTCGATTCTGCTGAATCACAGGCCGAAAAAACAGTTGATAATGCCAAGACAAAGGCCAGAGAGATTCTATTAGAAGCTAAAGATGAATCGTTAAAAACAAAAGAGCAAGCTAAAAAAGAGGAAACTGAACGTCGAGCCAAAATTAATCAATTAGAAGAAAGAGTTTCCAAAAAAGAAGAAGCATTGGAACAAAAGGTTGAATCTTTGGAGCAGAAAAGAGACTCTTTAGGTAGAAAAGAAAAAGAAATAGATGAGCTAAAAGCTCAAATTAGAGAAATCCGTCGACGTCAGGAGTATCAATTACAAAAAATTAGCCGACTTTCTAGAGAAGATGCTAAGAAAGTTCTTTTAGAGATGACCGAGAAGCGATATAAAGATGATGTAGTGGATCGGATTAAAAAAATTGAACAAAAAACTAAAGAAGAGGCTGATGATAAAGCTAGAAACATTATTAGTTCAGCAATTCAAAGATTAGCTGTGCCTCAGGCCACCGAGTCAACAGTTTACACAATTCACCTTCCTTCTGATGAAATGAAAGGGCGAATTATTGGTCGGGAAGGAAGAAATATTAATGCCATTGAGAGGGCAACCGGCGTGGATGTGATTGTTGATGATACACCAGAGGCCATTGTTATTTCTGCTTTTGATCCGGTCAGGCGTTACACAGCAAAATTAACTTTAGAAAAATTAATCTCTGATGGGCGCATTCAACCAGCCAGAATTGAAGAAGCAATCAAAGAATCAAAAAAGCAAGTAGCCAAAATGATTAAAGAGTCTGGTGAACAGGCAGTCTATGAGGTCGGTGTGGCCGGTTTACCTGATGATTTGATTAAACTTTTAGGACGACTTCGTTTCAGGACAAGTTATGGCCAAAATGTTTTGAAGCATTCTGTTGAAGTTGCATTCTTGTCTTCAATGTTGGCAGCCGAAATCGGTGCTGACCAAAACATTGCCAAGAAAGCTGGTTTTCTCCATGACATTGGCAAAGCGGTTGACCATGAAGTGCCCGGCTCCCATGCCTTAATCGGTCGTGATATTGCCAAGAAATTCGGCTTATCGCCGGAAATAGTTCACGCCATTGAGGCGCATCACGAAGATGTGCCGTTCAAAACAGTTGAAGCGATTATTGTCCAATCAGCTGATGCCATATCCGGGGCCCGTCCAGGCGCTAGGAGAGAGACCCTAGAATCATATATCAAGAGGTTAGAAGAGTTGGAAAATATTGCCAATGCTTTTCCTGGAGTAGAAAAATCATTTGCCATCCAAGCCGGCCGTGAAGTTCGAATTATTGTTACGCCAGAAGAGATAAATGATCTAGATGCCATCAAATTATCAAAGGAAATTGCAGAAAAAATTGAAAAAGATTTGAAGTATCCGGGACAAATCAAAGTTAATGTTATCAGGGAGACTCGAGCTGTCGAATTTGCCCAATAGATAAGAAAAACCTTGACAAGTAGAATTTATATTTTTAATCTAAGAGAGCACACTAAATATTAATCAATTTTGTTATCTACTAAATAAGACTTAGTAGGCAGATTAAAAAGGAGGTAGACATGACAAAAGAAGCCTTAGTAGAGGCAGTCGCTAAAGTTTGTGATTCAAAAGCTCAAGCTGCCAGAGCAGTTGATGCTATGGTTGATGCAGTTTCTAAAGCTTTAGCTTCTGGCCAAAAAGTAACTATTACTGGTTTTGGTACTTTTCTGGTAAGCCAGCGAGCCGCACGTCAAGGACGCAATCCACAAACTGGCGAAAGTATTTCTATTCCAGCTATGAGAGTTCCACGTTTTAGAGCCGGTAAGGCATTAAAAAGCGCAGTAAAGTAGATTATCAGAAGTAAAGAATTAAAAGAGACTCGAAATAGAGTCTCTTTTGTATTTATTATACTTATATTTAAAGGGGTGCTTACTGGTACGATTTTCGAACTTTTTGTATGAAGAATTATGGTGATTTATCAGTAAAATTAGGAGAATTGAGTTCTTTTTGTATCGCTTCTGAGATTAAATCTTCTGGTATTACTTCATAAGTGTCTTCTGCAAGTTCAATTGTCCTACAATTAGTATCTTTACCTGCAAGACAGGAGCAAGAATGACATTGATTTTCTGATGCAACAGCATTTAGTATGTCCTCTATCGGTTTATTATTAATAAGAATGCTATTAGATTCAGGCATCTTATCTGCATCAAGTTTAGTTTCTTTATAATTTACTTTTACATTCTTAAAATCTGGATTTTTAGAAAAATCCCTTAATACTTTTTTTATATTTGTCCCAGTATTATTGCACCTTGTACAAGTTTCACCTTTTTTTTATAGTGTTTCCATTCAATGGATATTTCTTTCACAACTAATTGCTCTTATTTTATTATTTTTCTTTATATTCTAAAGATAGGATTATAAAGCCTAAAATCATAACTATAGTAAAACCAATAGCGCCATAAAAGCAGGATGAATAAAAAGGATTAGTACCTGAACCACAAGGTTTGCAATAAGTCAGGTATTCTCTAATCCAACTCGTCCAAGCAAATATAGTACCGCCTACTAAAATTAAAGTTTGAACAATCATTAATTTTTTCTTCATAAAATCTCCTTTAGTTTATATAAAAATTAAAACTATATAATATAAGCCCACAGCAATAAAGGTTACAGCTATGATATAGCGTAACACTTTCTCTATGGTCTTCATCTTATGTATTGCTTTATTGAGCCAAGAAACGCCCAGAGCTACCAAAATGGCGAAGAATACTACAGGAAGTCCTGTACCGATAGCAAAGATAGCAGGGAAAATAAGCCCACCAGTAGATTTTAGGCTCAATGGAATAAGTCCACCAAAGAATAAAACAGCCGAATAAGGACAAAAAGCTAAAGCAAACAAAAAACCTAAAAAAAGTGCTCCCCAAAGTCCCCATTTGGAAACTTTTTTAGATGCTTTCTGTAATACACTATCTCCCTTTTTATCAAAACTAATTTTGATAACATCTAAAAGAATTAAACCAATGATAATAAACAACGGACCAAGAACTTTTTCGCCCATATTCTGTAAGAAATTAGCCACTGCTGCAACTTGCATACCAGTTAAAATTATTAAGAAGCCAACTAATGAATAGGCAATCATACGACCTATGGTATACAAGATACCAGCCATAAAAACATATTTTTTGTCTTCTGATTTTTGTGAAATATAGGCGACAGCCGTAATATTAGTAGCTAAAGTACAGGGGCTAATTGAAGCTAAAAGTCCTAGAAAAAAAGCAGCTATAATTGGGATATTTGACTGTAACATTATTGTATATCCTTCAAGGCTTTATCTACTCTATCCTTAATTAAGGCAAGATAGGCGTCTTTATTATTTAAATTTTGCCAAATTTCCTGAACATTTTCATAACCTATTTCCTTGTCTTTTATTTTATTAATAATTAAAGAATTATAAGAAATATCAAATTTTTTAGCTAATCCTTCTTCCTGGAAATTGGCAGGTTTTTGAGCATTTATAGAAGCAAAAGTAATCTTTCCATCTTTAAGTTCTTGAGGGAAATATTTATTAAGGGCTTCCCGGGTATAATCTTCGGCTGTTACACAACTCCAACAACGATTAGTTCCATGGAAATAATAAATATCTACTCTTGGGCCAGGTTGGGAAGTAACTGATTCTTCTTGTTTTTGGTTAGCGCTTACTTCCTCTTTATTTACATCCTTTTGATTTTTAGTGTAAGTTCTATAAGCTAAAGCTCCGACTATAGTTATAACTACAGACACACTCACAATTAATAATAATTTCTTGTTGACCTTAATCTTCATAATTACTCCTTATTATAAAATAGCATTGAATAAATAACCATTGATAATTATTCCTTCAGAAAAAGCTTTAATCATTTTTTTCTTTACCTAACAATGCTTTAATTTCTTCCACATTGGCTACTTTGCCAGAAAGCACTACTTTATCATCAACTACTAATCCTGGCGTTGCCATTACACCATAGGATATTACTTCAGTAATATCATCTACTTTTTGAACCTCTACATCCAATCCAAGTTCAGAAATCGCTTTTTGGGTATTTTCTTTTAATTTTTGACAATTAGCACAACCATCCATTCCCAAAACCTTAATTTTCATTTTTCCCTCCTAAAACGTGATTTAGAAAATTATTTAGTTCTATTATTTCTTAATTATTTTCTTCAGTATATCACAAAACGGCTCCATAAAGCCGTTAAAAGATTAGTAAATATTAATGACTTTATTTCAATTGAGATTTCATTAATACTTTGCTACAATTAATTAAGTTTAAGTGTGAAACGGGGAGTGGCGCAGCGGTAGCGCACCGGCTTTGGGAGCCGGGGGTCGCTGGTTCGAATCCAGTCTCCCCGACCAGCGGGCGTCGTATAGTGGTTATTATACCAGCCTTCCAAGCTGGGGACGGCGGTTCGATCCCGCTCGCCCGCTCCAATTAATTTATTGGTATTTCTGCGCCTGTAGCTCAGCTGGATAGAGCAACAGCCTTCTAAGCTGTAGGTCACAGGTTCGAATCCTGTCAGGCGCGCCAGAATTTTGAGCTTTGATATTTATTTTTTAGTTTATTATCATGGTGACCTTAGTGTAGTGGTTCGCACAAGAGTTTGTGGAACTCTTAGGACGGGTTCAAATCCCGTAGGTCACCCCACTATAATATAGTATAATCTAGTATAATTAACGGTTCGTAAAAGCCGTTTTGTGATATAATAAAATATAATTAACAAAGGAGTTTATTATGAATGATGGAATAGAAGGCGGACCGCATCCTATTCAACGACAAAATAGTAATATTTCTAACAGTGCTTCAGCTGCTAATACACAAAAACTAATTATTTTAATTGTGCTTATAGTTGGATTTATTTTAGTATTGATTATTGCATTTCTGATGTTTTCTATTTTTCCTAACATAGTTAATCTCCAGGAAAAATACGGCGTGAATCTCAATACAAACATTAACATCATTCTATTTCTTTTTATTGTAAGTGTTTTATCTTATCTAATTGAAGTGATAATTGGCTTTTTCCTTAGAAAAAAAATAAAAGAGGAAGGGTTCCTGAAAAATAATACATACTTATTGTTTTGTATCGGATTTTCTATTTTTCAGGTCATTCTATTAGTTGGATTTATTGCTGCAATCATTGCACCATCATATACCGTAGTATCTCAGTTTTAATTATTTTGCATTAAGTAAAATTACTCATTTTTTCCACTAAATCACCATAATTCTTCATACAAAAAGTTCGAAAATCGTACCAGCAAGCACCCTTCGACTGGAAACGGCTTTGCAGAGCCGTTTTTATTTGACAAAATAATAGCAATCCAGACGATCACTTGTATGTTAGTAGCAGCCTACAGACATGAGGTCGTTTTTCTTTATAAAAGTTTTATTTTGTTATAATATATCTATATGCGCCCTTAGCTCAATTGGATAGAGCGTATGGCTTCGGACCATAAGGTTGGGGGTTCGAGTCCCTCAGGGCGCGGTTTAGGGTCGCTAGCTCAATTGGCAGAGCAACTGCCTCTTAAGCAGTAGGTTCAGGGTTCGATTCCCTGGCGACCCAAATTAATCAAAAATTATTGCGGGTGTAGTATAGTGGCAGTACGTGACCTTCCCAAGGTCTAAGCGTGGGTTCGATTCCCATCACCCGCTTGGTAATTTTTGCCACCTTAGCTCAGTTGGCAGATTTACCCGCCATAGTTATGCCCCTTTAGTTCAATGGCAGAACAGTGGTATCGTAAACCACATACGTCAGTTCGATTCTGACAGGGGGCTTTGATGGCGGCGGGGCAACGGAATTCCGCCAAAGGCGGATAAACTTCAACCGTGGGTCCTCGGCCCGCCCCTGCACTTTTTCTTTTAGCGTAGGCTTGGTAACATTAACTTTTTGTTAGTTATATCAAAATACTATACAATCAAAAAAAGTGCTGGGTGAAAATCTTCAGAGGTGGCTTAGGAATAAGTAAAAAATAATTTTATGAAAGAACAATTATTAAGATATCTAAAAAAAATTAAGAACTGGTTTGAAACTGACTATTTTTGGGGAGAAAAATCGATTGAGGTTATTGTTACAGTTAATTTTATTCTGAATTTAGGTTTGTGGATTTTAGTCATCGTTAAATCGAGATCCACAGAAATACCGCTTTCTAATACTATTGCTGAATCAGCTCATTTTTTAACTCCTCACGAAAAAGAAATATTTATTTTACCGATAATTGGACTTTTAATTTCTATTATCAATATTTTTTTTGCCAGAGAAACTTTCAAAAGAGAACGCTTTTTAAGTTTTATGCTTTTGTCAATAAGTTTATTTATTCAAATAATTATTTTAGTAACAATCCTTATATATTTGCTGGTTTGATTCAATGGCTATACAAAATCGAGAACCAATAATACATTTTCATTATATTAAAATCGGTCACGATGTTTTTTGGAATAAATTTTTTGAAGTTATTCCGGCAATTTCTATTTTTTTAATCTTAGGAATACCTCTTCTATTTTCCTTTTTTTACCCCATTTTTGTGGCCTGTTTTATTATTATTTATGATATTTTGTGGCTTTTTAAAATTTCCCGATATAGCGCTCATTTGGCGCATGGATATACGTTGCTAAAAAAAACAACTGCTCAAAATTGGCATCAAGAATGTCATAATTTAATGGCGATAGGATCTCATTTAGCTGAAATAAAAGGAGAAAAAGAAGACTTAGAGCGTGTTTATCCTTTTATAAAGATACCTTTTTTACGGTATTTTTTTGTTCGTGCAGAAAGGATAAGTCATTATAAATTACTAAAAGAAAAAATTAGTGAATTTACAGAAATGATGAATTATAAAGATAAAATAAAAAATTACAAAGATATTTACCATCTGATAATCTTAGCAACTTATGATGAAGATGTTGATATTTTAAGACAGGCGATTAAAGCTTTAAAGAATACAGGTTACCCAAAAGAGAAAATACTTTTCGTTTTAGCCACAGAAGAGCGGGCCAAAGAGCATGCCATAGAAGTTTCTCAAATTTTGGAAAAAGAATTTGGCCATGATTTTGGATTGTTTTTTCCGGTAATGCATCCAGCTGATATACCTAGTGAAGTAAAAGGCAAAGGAGCAAATATTAGTTATGCAGCTTTAAAAGTTAAAGAAATTATTAATCAGCGGAAAATTCTGACCGATAATGTCATTGTTACGACTCTTGATGCTGATACCTGTATTCACCCGCAATATTTATGGAAATTAACATACGATTATATTCGTACACCTAACCGTAAGCACTATAGTTTCCAGCCAGTTCCAATTTATTCCAATAATATTTGGGATGTACCAGTGCCAATGACGGTTATTTCAATCTCTTGCTCTTTTTGGCAGATTATTCAATCTTCTCGTGCTCATCTTTTGCGTAATTTTTCTGTTCACGCCCAAAGTCTAGATGCACTAATCGACACCAACTTTTGGTCAAGAAAAACTATTGTTGAAGACGGTCATCAATTTTGGCGAACATATATGCGCTATGACGGTCATCATGAAGTAATCCCTCTTTGTGTTCCGGTTTTTCAGGATGCGGTTTTAGGTTATACATATTGGCAGACGATTCGTAATCAGTATTTGCAGCTTCGTCGCTGGGCTTGGGGAGTAACTGATTTTCCCTATGTTATGAAAAATTTTATTAAGAATAAAAAAATTCCTTTTTGGCAGAAATCCTTGGAAACTTGGCGGGTATTCGAAGCACCATTTTCTTTGGCGACTGCTCCTTTGGTTTTAACCTTTGTGGCTTGGATGCCCATTTTCCTAAATCCAAACTTCAGAAATAACAATATTTTAGCTATAAATCTGCCGGCTGTTTGCGGTGGGCTGCTAACTATTGCTATGATTGGTTTAGCCATCAGTGTTATTGTTTCTACTCTTTTGATTCCGCCACCGCCACCTAGATCTGAATATCGGAGAAAAAATAAATTAATATTAGCTTTGGTTTGGATTACTCTTCCAGTGTTAAGTATTTTCTTTAGTTCCTTGCCTTCGGTTGATGCCCAGATAAAATTAGCTCGAGGTCGCTATATGGAAATTCCGGGATTTTTTGTGACTGAGAAAATTAGAAAAAATAAAAATAAAGGATAGGGTTATGTATTGGCAAGTTTTTTTAATTGCATTTTTATCCTCATTAGGTTTAGCCATACTGTTTACGTTTTTAGTCAAAAATGTAGCTATAAAATTTAAGCTTTTTGACTGGCCGGCACCGCGTCGTATTCACCCTCGCCCATTGCCTCGTTTAGGTGGCGTAGCTATTTTTTTAGCATTTGTTCTGGTTATTTTGTTTTTTACGACGGGAGCTGGTGGTCATTTCTTAGTTTTTGATAAACATCTTGCCGGTTTTTTGGCCGGGGCAACTCTTTTAGTTTTGGTAATGATTGTTGACGATATCAGAGGTCTTTCTCCTTGGGTTAAATTATTCTGGCAAATAGTCGCTGCTTTAATAATAATTGTTGTTGGAATAGGTATTGATTTCATTACTAATCCATTGGGAGGTATTTACCTACTTAACGGGTATCAAATTCCTATCATTATTGCCGGGACGACTTATCATTTTGCTGTTTTAGCTGATCTTTTCACTTTAGTTTGGATAGTTGGAATAATCAATGTGGTTAATTTTTTAGACGGATTAGATGGTTTAGCCGCTGGCATTGCGGCTATTGTTGGATTTGTTTTATTCTTTTTGAGCATGGTTCCTGGAGTTAATCAACCGGCAACAGCCCTTTTAGCCATTACCTTGGCTGGTTGTTCTCTTGGTTTTCTTATTTTTAATTTTTATCCAGCCAAAATTTTTATGGGGGATACTGGTAGTCATTTTTTGGGTTTCACCATTGCAATTTTAGCTATTTTTTCCGGTGGGAAAATTGCTACTGCTTTATTAGTTTTAGGATTTCCAATTCTGGACGGGCTTTGGGTTGTTTTGAATAGAATTTTTAAAAAACGTTCTCCATTTATGGCGGATAAGACGCATCTACATCATCGCTTGTTAGATTTGGGGATGTCTCAACGCGAAGTCGTGTTTTCTATCTATTTTCTTTGTGCTTGTTTCGGAATCATCGCCTTATTTCTTAGAAGCAAAGGCAAGCTTATTGCTTTGTCTCTACTTGGACTTTTAATGGTCGCAATAATCATTTCATTGTTTATAATTTCTTCACGCAAGAAGTTAAGTGATCAATCTGATAAGAAATAAATCAATAATTTTTAACTTATAGTTGTAATTTTGATTTTTGATATTTGAGTTTTAAACTTTTTCTATATGTTTTGGTTAAAAAACTGGCCCTTTTTTAAACTGAGAAAAAAACTTGTTTCCTGGGCGGACAAAGGAGTATATCCAGCTGACAATAAAATGCCCCAAGCTATTAAAATTTCTCGTTCAATTGGCAAAACTATTAAACAGATGAAAGACAATACTAATGCTGATGGTTCCGAGAGAGCAGTTACGGTTTTGGATATTGATGGGCTTTTGATTTTGACCCCAGCTATAATTGGTGAAAGCGAAAAAGTCGTCTTGAAGCATAAATTTGAAGTAAAATACCAATATGATCGAAAAAATCAAAGGTGTTATCGTCAAATCTATCGGGATGACCGGCTCATTATAAAAGATTATTTTATGGCTCAAAAAGCGCCATTGGGTATAAAATTAAGAGTACTTTTTAATATTCATACGCATCCTCATCCAGAAATTTCAAACTTTTTTTCCGAAGTAGATATAGAAGGGTTTTTGAGTAATCCGAAAATACCAGCCTTGGTTTTGGTAACCAAAGACATTTGGTGCTTGTTAAAAACCAGAAAAACTCAAGAGCCAAGAAATCAGATTCTTTCGCAAAATCCACTCAAGCAATGCCAAGAGGCCGGCTTAGCGGTTTATAAAGGAAGAATAGGTGAAAGGTTAAAAAGAATAGGTTAGTCGCAATAAGGAGGTGAAGCTCTTGAAGAGGTATATGGTTCCGAGAGTGGCACACTGCAGCGAAGGCTGTAAAGTCTAGCCCCGGGTCAGGGCGTAAAAATAGACCCATCTGTGGATGGGAAAAGCGAGGTTGGTATCATCGGTCAGCAATGACAAGTTTTAATCTTAATATCAACCTCGCAATTCCTCCTATTGAGGCCTTTTTAGTTGGCTAACAACCGTAAATCTAAAAAGGCTCTTTTTTTATTTGACATAAAATAATTGCTTGTTATAATAGTTATACGAGGTGGCGTAAATTTTTAATTTTAATCCTTTTTGCTCTCACTTTGATGAGAGTCATAAGGCCGAAGGAAGGATTTTTTGTTATCTAAAAATTCACCCCTGTTAAACAGGAGCAATAGAGTTACTATTTAATAGGGTAAAAAGGAAAATTATGAAATCTTACGAACTTGCTTATATCATTTCTGGTGATATACAAGACAGTGATGTTAAAAAAATTCAAAAAAAAGTTTTGGAGGCAATTGAGAAAATCGGAGGCAAAGTTGCCAAAGAAGACTTTTGGGGCAAAAAGCCTCTGGCCTATACAATGAAAAAACAGGATTTTGGTTTTTATGTGCTTATTTTGTGTGACTTACCGCCTGAGAAGCTCGAGGCGTTAGAATCGGAAATCAAGCTTATTGATAAGGTTATTAGGTACTTAATAACCAAAAAAGAGCCGGCGAAAGTCAGAAAACCTACCGAAGTTAAAACCAAAAAAGCCGTACCAAAAGAAGAAAAGAAAGTAGAAAAGGCCGAAAAACCCAAAGTTGAGCCAGAAAAAGTTGAAAAGCCGAAGGTAATCGAGCCAAAACCTGCAAAATCTGAGCCAGTAAAACCAGTAGAGGAAAAGCCCCAAAAAACAGCTGAAAAAGAAAAAACTTCTGAAGAGAAAGAAAGAGTAGCCGCCTTAGATAAAAAATTAGAAGAAATATTAAAAGAAGAATAAAACAGCCATGAAGTAAAAAGTTTAAAGTTCATAAAGTAATAACTTTTAAACTTTACATACTTTATAAACTTTATTAACTAAATCGTGAGGAGTCAAAATGGACTTAAACAAAGTAATGTTAATTGGAAATCTAACCCGTGATCCAGAGCTCCGATACACCCCAGCTGGGCAGGCAGTAGTTTCTTTTGGTTTGGCTACTAATCGTCGTTGGACTAATTCACAGACTGGAGAACAGCAAGAACAGGCCGAATTCCATAATATTGTGGCTTGGGGCAAGCTGGCTGAGACCTGTAATCAGATTTTAGCCAAAGGACGCAAGACTTATATTGAAGGCCGTTTGCAAACACGTAGTTGGGAAGGACAGGACGCAGTTAAGAAATATAAAACAGAAGTAGTGGCGGATAATGTTATTGTTTTGGATCGAAAACCAAGTGATTCTGGAGAAACTCCGCCGGCAGATGTAGAAACTCCACAAGAGCCAAGTCCTGACATACCAGCTAAGGAAGATAAAGGTAAAGCCAAGAAAGAAAAAGGGAGTAAGAAAGAAGAAAAAAAAGATGCAGAAGAAATTAATGTTGACGATATACCGTTCTAAAATTGCAAAGCAATTTAAATTAATAAATCCTAATTCCTAAATTCGAAATAATATTCAAATCACAAATAATAATTTTCAAACAATTCTTTATTTGAAATTTTTATTTAGAAATTAAAAATTAGAAATTGGAGACAGTTATGCCAAAATTTTATGTTCCTAAAACTTGTTATTTCTGTTCGCAGAATATTGCCGAAATAGATTATAAGGATACTGAGCTCTTGAAGAAGTTCTTATCTCCTTATGTCAAAATTCAGCCACGGACAAAAACCGGTACTTGCGCTCATCATCAAAGAGACTTAACTCGCGCTATCAAAAGGGCCCGACATTTAGCTCTTTTGCCTTTTATCAGCAGGTAGATTATGTACTCAATAAATAATTTAAAACCGGGTGTTTTAATCAAGCTTGGTGGGATTCCTTATCTTATTTTAGAAGCAAAACATCTCAAAATGGGTAGAGGTGGAGCTATTTTGCAGACTAAACTTAAGAATTTGATGACTGGAGCGATTTTGGACAAGAATTTCAAAGGTGCAGAAAAGGTTCAGCCGGCTGATGTTGAACAAAAAATTTTTCAGTATCTTTATAATCAACAAAACTCTTATTTTTTTATGGATTCAAAAACTTTTGAACAAATAAGTTTGGATGATAAACAGATCGGCAATAAAAAAAGATTTTTAAAAGAAGGTTTATCATATGATATATTTTTTTTCCAAGGCAAACCAATAGATTTAGAACTGCCGATTAAGATTGTATTTAAGGTTATTAAAACAGAGCCAGCAGTCAAGGGTAACACAGTCTCTAGTGCTACCAAAAAAGCTACAATTGAGACAGGCTTTACTTTGTCTGTGCCTTTGTTTGTCAAAGAAGGAGATAAAATAAAGGTCGATACCCGAAGCGGTCAATATTTAGAACGGGCCAATTAATTTATGCTTTTCGAAGCCAAGTCATTATCAAATTTGCCAGTATTAAGCCTTGAATCAGGCCAAACTTTAGGCTTTATTTCAAACATTATTATTGATCCAGAAAATGGCAAAGTTTTAGGTCTGTTTTCCAGCTCTAATTTTTTTTGGGGTAACGAAAAGGCAGTAGCCATAAGCGATATTCAAGAATTTAGGCCAGAGGCAGTATTAGTTAAGAATGACGAGTCATTACTTGATCTTAATGAGCTGGTACGAATTAAAAAAGTCGTTGATCAAAAAATTTTTATATTAGGAAGTAATGTAATAACTGAATCTGGTGAGAAATTGGGCAAGGTGGCTGATTTTGTCATTAATGCTGATTTAGGAATCTTAATCAAAATTTATGTTGAGAGATTATGGGGCAAGAGTTACATAGAAGGGACTTTAATTATCCCAGCTAATAAAATAATTTCTATTGAACGCAAAAGAATTATTATAACTGATAATGCTTTGAAAGAAGAAATTGAGGAGCAGGAAGCGGTAAAAGAAGCGGCTACTACTTAAAATTAAGGGAAAAATGAACAAGATTGAGAAACAAATTTTGGATAATAAAAAACAATATGCCGAGATAAAAGGATACCAATTAAATCCCGACCAAAAAATTGTTGATATAATTATTGCTGGCTTGACTAGAAATAAAAAAGAAAAGGGTTATGAATATTGCCCTTGCAGGCCATTAGAAGGCGATTTAGGAAAAGATCGAAAAAAAATCTGCCCATGTTTTTGGCATAAAGCAGAAATAAAAAAAGACGGTTTTTGTCATTGCCGTCTGTTCTATAAAAAATAAATTATTAGTTTTTATTCAGTAACATATTAATTAACTGCCAATCAAAACCGCGGCGAGCGAGATAGCTCGTTATTTTTTGTCTTTTTTCTCGGCTAGGTAATTTATTATATTGCTTCAAGGCTTTATTAAGAGCTTTTTGAGCCATGGCTACTTCGGTCTTTTCATCAACCAGCTTTTCTAATTGTTCCTTAGCCATCTTTTCCTCAATGCCTTTTTGTCGAAGCTCTATTTGGAGCAACTTTTTCCCTTCAGGTTTGGTGGCTATTCGGTCTTTGACCCAACTTTTTGTAAATTCTATATCTGATAAGTAGCCCATTTCTTTCAGTTTTCCAATCGTTTTCTTGATAACTTTTTCATCAAATTCCTTGGCTAAAAGTTTATCATAAACTTCTTTTTTGGTCCTGGCGCGGTAGCCAAGGAAACGGATTGCTTTATCAAAGGCCTTAGCACTTTGGTCTTTTTCAACTAACTTTTCAATTTCTTTCTGATCAATTTCTTGACCAATAGCTAAAGCTTCGTCAATGATTGTGTTTTCCGAAAGACCGCAGACAAATTCATCATCAGTATAGATATTAAATCTATCCTTTCGTTTTTTTTGCTTCTCGATTTTTGTTATTTTCATATTCTTATTATAGTAATTTTATATTAAAAAAGAAAAGGGCGGATAGCCATAAAAGGTTATCCGCCGAGGCGGAGGTGTGTTCAGTTAGAAAAAGCAGGAGTTTGGATGATATTTATACTTTCAGAGAAAGCTTTTATTTGATTTCTGCCTTGTTTGGTCAATCTGATTGTCCACTCTAGAAATGGTAAGTTTCTTGTTTTTTCATCTACATGTATTAGTCCAAGCGATTCAAGCGTGAGTGAGCTTTTTAGTATTTCCATCACGCCATACTTGAGCGTGTATCTACCCGTTCGTTTACCGAATAGAACTTTTGCAAATATACGGACAAAATCTTCTTCGCATAACTCAGCTTTATACAAATCGGCCAGAATTGCGTATTCCTGATCAGAAAAATAATAAACTTGGTCTATGGAATAATCAAACCAGTTCTTCAATCTAATCACCCTTCTTTCATTTTTCTATCATTCCACCATTCAAGAATATTCTCAATTATTACTATTGTAATAATTGGCAGGACAGCAAGTAGTCTCTTAAAGAGATCCTTATTATCGCATCTTTTTTCTACATCCCGAAGAAAAACCGATCGCGTTCCTTCCAATACCGTCACCTCCAAATTGTCAAATCAACTAAATATTGTATTTGATTTTATGATTTTTGTCAATACTTTATTCAGCTTGGTCAGCTTTTTTTATTTCTTTTTCTATCTCTTTAGCTATTTTAGAATTTGCTTTTAAGAATTCCTGCGCATTTTTGTGGCCACGGCCTAAGCCTTGCTTTCCATAGCTGTAAGAAGCGCCGGATTTTTTAACAATGTCATATTTTTCGCCCAAATCCAGAATTTCTCCCATTCTGGAGATACCTGCTTTATAGATAATATCAAATTCAGCAGTTTTAAATGGTGAAGCTACTTTATTTTTAACAACTTTAACTCTTGTTCTATTGCCGACTACAGCTTCTTCGTCTTTAAGTTGGCCGATCCTTCTGATATCTAATCTGACTGATGAATAAAATTTTAGAGCTTGTCCGCCCGGAGTAGTTTCCGGGTTACCAAACATCACGCCGATTTTCATTCGAATTTGATTGGTAAAAATAACTGTAGTTTTTGATTTAGCAACAGCGGCAGTCAATTTCCTTAGAGCTTGGGACATCAGACGTGCTTGGAGCCCAAGGTGAGCATCACCCATTTCGCCTTCAATTTCAGCTCTGGGAGTCAAAGCGGCAACTGAATCAATAACTACGATGTCCAAGGCATTTGAGCGGACCAAGGTTTCAGCAATTTCCAATGCTTGTTCACCAGTATCTGGTTGAGAGATTAGAAGATCATCGATTTTGACACCAATTATTTTAGCATATTCTGGATCAAGTGCATGTTCAGCGTCGATGAAAGCTGCTTGACCGCCTTGTTTTTGGGCTTGAGCTACAATATGTAAGGTTAAAGTAGTTTTTCCTGAAGATTCTGGTCCAAAAATTTCAATCACTCTGCCTCGGGGAATTCCACCTACTCCCAAAGCCAAATCAAGGGCCAAAGAGCCGGTTGGAATGACGGCAACATCCACTTTTCGCGCTTCACCTAACTTCATAATTGAACCTTTGCCAAATTGCTTCTCGATCTGCTCTAAAGCAAGGTCAACTGCTTTAATTTTTTCCTTTTGTTCTTTGTCTTCTGACATAAATCTCCTCATTGTTAATTATTAAGTTAAAATGTTACAAAGTTATATAGTTACTGTTATATTACTTTTTTTGCTAGTTCTTACTCTATTTTAGTATTTTTATCAAATCTTAATCCTTGGATCACTTTACCTTCAGCTCCCAGTTTTCCCAAGTCTTTTCCATTAAATAAAACCTCGACCGATCCTCCATTTCGTGTAGTTAGACTAATATATTCATTGGCTGTAAACACCTGGTTTGTACCCGGCAGCATAATGCCTTGATAAACTTGTTTATTATCAGCTTCAATATAAAGCCAAGCCGAATTGGGATTAATTTGAACTGTTAATTCTAAAGCATTTTTTGGAACTTGCTTTTTAGGTTTTATTTGTGTGACCGGAATTTTAGCTAAAATTTTTCGAACAATAGTTGTTCCTTTATTAATTCGATTTTTGGCTGTGATATTAATAAAATTCACGCCGTTTTGTAAATTAATTATCGTTCGAAAATTACCATTATTTTCAAGTGAAATTCCTTGTTGGTTGATTGAAAGATCAGCGTGGGGATCAGTTTTACCTTCGATAGTTATTGAAGAACTATTGACAGTAATATTATCTGGGGGATAACTAATACTTAATTCTGGGGAAGTGGCAAAGCTTTGATATTGCCAAAAAATATAACCCAAGATTGTTACAAAAATTAGAATAGCTAGAGAGATAAAAATAGTTTTGGGAGTGATAATAACTCTAGGATTAGTTATATGTTGAGCGGATACTAATGGTTTTTTATTTTTAACGTATTGGTCTATTCCTTTTTGCCTTTGGTAGAGAGATAGTGCTTTTTCTTGCGGAATTCCCAAATATTCTGCATATTTTTTTAAGATACCCTTAGTGTAGGGATCAGATGGCAAGGATGAATAATCATTTTCTTCCAATGCCTCCAAATAAGTTTGGCGGATTTTTGTTTTACGTGAAATGTACTCTAAGGTTAATTCAGAATCTTCCCTTCTTTTTTTAAATATTTGACCTAACGTTTCAGTTGGAGCTATTTTCTTTTGAATGAATTTAGCTCCCATAACTTCCTGATTGATTATCACTTTCTATATTTTCTGATTCAGAGTCATTTTCTTCTGATGGGTTTTTGAGCTCTAAGGCCTCTTCCAGACTTGTAACTAAAATCTCTCTTGGTTTACTTCCTTCAGCAGGTCCAATTACTCCGCTTTCTTCTAAAAGATCGAGTAATCTGGCGGCTCTGGCATAACCAACTTTTAATCTTCGTTGCAATAAAGAAGCTGAAGCTTTACCGGCATTGATTACTACTTCGGCAGCTTGTTCAAATAAATCATCATCAGGTACTTCACCAAAAGCAGTTGTGCTTTTTACAGTCATATTAATAACTTTATCGTTATATTCTGGCTTGCCTTGTTTCATTAAAAATTCGCTAACTCGTTTGATTTCTTGTTCTGAGACAAAAGATCCTTGTAATCTTTTTGGCTTACTGGTATTGCCAGCCAAATAAAGCATATCTCCAGAGCTAAGTAATTTTTCAGCTCCGGCCATATCCAAAATTGTTCTTGAGTCAACTTGGGAAGCTGTAGCAAAAGCAATACGATAAGTTATATTAGCTTTAATTAAGCCAGTGATGACATTAACTGATGGCCTTTGGGTAGAAATAATTAGATGAATTCCAGTGGCCCTAGCCATTTGTGAAAGTCGAACAATTGCTGCTTCCACTTCTTGCGGAGAAACCATCATCAAATCAGCCAATTCATCGATGATCGTTACAATGTAAGGAATTTTTTTATCTTTGAATGCTTGGTTATAAGTTATAATGTTTTGTTTGCCCGTTTCTTCAAAAAGTTTATAACGTCTATCCATTTCAGATAAAGCCCACTTTAAGGCGCTTACGGTTTGGATTAAATCAACAACAACTGGGGTAATGAGATGGGGGATGTTGTTATAGTAAGTAAGCTCAACTCTTTTTGGATCAATTAAAATTAATTTTAATTTCTCGGACGAATTTTTATAAAGTAAACTTATGATTATAGAGTTCAAACAAACTGTTTTTCCAGAACCAGTAGCACCAGCAATCAAAAGATGGGGCATTTTATCTAAATCATCAATAATTGGCTTACCAGCCACATCACGGCCAATGGCTATATTTAAATTCGATCGACTGGATTGAAAATCAGGTGCTTCAATAATACCGCGTAAGGAAACTAATGCCTTAACTTTATTTGGCACTTCAATACCAACTAATGATTTTCCAGGAATAGGCGCTTCGATTCTAATTGGATGAGCGGCTAATGAAAGAGCCAAATCATTAGCTAAAGCAGTTATTCTATTTAGTTTAATTCCGGTAGCCGGCTTTAAGGTATATTGCGTGACAGTTGGACCAATATTAACTTCACCCATTTCTACGACAATACCAAAATGTTCCAAAGTTTTTCTAATTATTTCAGCATTTCTTTTAATATCACCACTTTCGGCTTGTGATGTACTAGCTTCTAATAAATTTATAGAAGGGAATTGCCAACTTCCGTCTTTGGTTATTTGCTTACTAGATAGGCCAGTAGTTTTTTCTTCAGAATGCTTAAAAATTACATCTTTAACTGATTTTTTAGGTATTGCTTCATTAATTTGTACACCTTTTTTAAAGAAAGATTTCCTTCCTTCTTCCGGCGCTGGTTCTTTTTTTAAAGCCCAGAGCTTATCTTTAATAGCTCTAAAGGAAGTGTTAAAAATCAGCAGAATTGAAATAACTAAAAAAGCTGCATAAAGAATGAATAAAGCTATTGGGCCAATAATATTATAAGCCGGTCCGGCCAGAATATAACCCAAAAGTCCACCACCTGAACCTTTCCAGGCAGAGGCCAGAAATTCACCAGCCGGAACTAAAGTTAAGTGCAATAATCCGGATAAAGAAAATATAAAAATTAAAATCCCTAATAAATTTAATCGAGTAACTTTGTATTTTTGATGATAAAATAAAATAATAGCTAAGCCCAAAAAGATAAATGGCAAAAAAATACTAGTCCAACCAATAGACATTTTTAATAAATGTAGCCAGATTTCTCCCAATTTCGAAGCCAGACCAAAAATACTTAACAAAGTTATTACAGCAACAGTTATCAGAATAATGCCAGTAATTTCATAGAGGGTTTCTGGTTCAATATTAAGACTAATATCTGGGTTCCAGCCGGCAGAATAGTTATTTCTTGGTCGTTTGTAAATTTTTCTTTTACGTCTCTTAGGCATGCTATTTGAATTAAAAACCTACGGTTTAATCAACTACCGTTAATTAATAACCTACGGTTTAATTAACTAACGTTAATTATAGCAGTTTATTTATTTTTTATAAAATTACACTTCAATTATAACCGGGATTACCATTGGTCTTCGTTGAGTTTGTTTATAAAGAAATTCACCAATATCATCACGAATCTTATTCTTAATAAAAGTCCAGTTAACTGGATAGTTTTTATTGCGCAGCTCTAGAGACTTTAAAGCTTCTTGCCTTGTTTTGTTGATTAAATCTTCAGCTTCTCGCATATAGACAAATCCGCGGGAGATAATGTCTGGGCTGGTTAAAACTTTGCCTGTTTTAGTATCAACAGTCAAAATGATAATAAAAATACCGTCAGAAGCCATAACATTACGATCGCGCAAAACAATATTACCAACATCGCCGATTCCTAGTCCATCGACCAAAACATAGCCGGCGGAAACTTTATTTTTAGAAATCTGACCGCCATTTTTAGTAAGTTTAACTACTTCACCATCTTCAATAACAAAAATATTTTTTTGATCAATACCAACTGAACGAGCTAGTTGGGCATGGCGGACTAAATGACGAAATTCACCGTGAATGGGAATAAAATATTTAGGCTTGGTTAATTTGATTATTAATTTCAAATCTTCGCTTTTTGCATGACCAGAAGCGTGGACTTCAGCTTCTTCACCACCATAAATTACTTCGGCTCCCTCACGGAACAGATTATCAATTGTGTTAGCAATTGCTCTTTCGTTACCTGGAATAGCTGAGGCTGAAACAATAACTGTATCTCCTGGCTCGACTTTAATCTGGCGATGTTCACCAGCAGCCATTCTAACTAAGGCTGCATATTCTTCTCCTTGACTGCCAGTACAAAGAATAATTAATTTTCTTTTATCAAGATTATGAATTCGATTAATATTTTCAACTAAAAGCTTAGGATTAATTTTTAAGTAACCTAAGCGGAGGCCGATATCAATTGTATTCTTCATGCTTCGGCCAGAAATAAGTACCTGTCGTTGGTATTTTTGAGCAGCATCAAATACAGATTGGATACGAGGAAGAGAGGAGGCAAAAGATGTGACAATCACTCTTCCCGGAGCTTTACCAATTATTGACTCAATTTTTTCTTTAACCTTAATGGTTGAAACTGACTGTCCTTCTTGCTCGGCATTTGTACTATCTAGAAATAAGCATAAAACTCCATCATTTCCTAAACGTTCTAGATGGTTAAGTAGATCTTTTTCCTTTGGATCATGATAATCAATACGAAAGTCAACAATATAGACTAGTCGGCCCAACGGAGTAGTAATAATTAAGCCTAATTCATCAGGCATAGTGTGGCTTAATCGAATTAATTCAATATCAAAAATGCCTAAGCGAAATTTTTGACCCGAAGCAACAACCTTAATATCAGGTTTTTTAATTGAGAATTCTTTTGCCTTAGCTTCAATTAAAGCAGCAGTTAATTTGGCTGTATAAATTGGACAGGAAACTTTATCGCGAAGATAGGGAATTGCGCCCATATGATCTTCGTGTCCATGAGTAATAATCATACCTCTGATTTTTTGACGATTTTGTTCTAAATAAGTAGTGTCAGGAATTACAAAATCAATGCCTAACATTTCTTCGGTCGGAAACATCAGGCCAGCATCGATAACAATAATATCATTTTCATATTCCAAAACAGTCATGTTTTTACCAATTTCGCCTAGTCCACCGAGAGGAATAATTTTAAGCGTTTCTTTATTAAATTTTTTCATTTCGTTTTGTTTAAATTTAGTTTTTTTCAAGAATTTATCTCCTTGGTTTTTCTTTGGTAACTTTATGAGATAGATTAATCCGTCCCTGATTATCAATTTCAGTTACCATAACCGGAATAACATCGCCCACCTTGACGACATCTTCCACTTTTTCGACTCGTTTATTATCTAATTGAGAAATATGGACTAAACCTTCAGCGCCGGGAAAAATTTCCACAAATGCACCAAAATCCATAATTCTGGTGACCTTACCCTGATATATTTCGCCGACCTTAGCTTCACGGGTAAGATCCTTGATCCAATTAACTGCTTTTCTGCCATCTTCAGCGTCGACCGAACAAACCTTAACTAATCCTTCTGGTTCGATATCAATTTCAACTCCGGTTTCTTCAATAATTTTATTAATTATTTTGCCGCCCGGGCCAATAATATCGCGTACCTTATCAGGATTGACTTTTAAAATAGTAATTCGAGGCGCATAGGGAGAAAGTTCAGATCGAGGAGCTGAAATCGTACTTTTAATTTTTTCTAAAATAGAAAGTCTGGCCTTCAAGGCTTTATTTAAGGCATCAGCCAAGATTTTTTCGGAAATACCTTTTACTTTAATATCCATTTGTAAAGCTGTAATACCATCGGCGGTGCCGGCTATCTTGAAGTCCATATCCCCGCAAGCGTCTTCAATTCCGGTAATATCAGTCAAGATTTTGTAATTATTGCCTTCTTTAATCAGGCCCATTGCGGCGCCAGCCACTGGTTTTTTAATCGGTACACCAGCGTCCATTAAAGCTAAAGTTGAGCCGCAGACCGAGGCCATTGAAGTTGATCCATCTGAAGATAAGACTTCAGAAACCAAGCGCATAGTGTAAGGGAAAGTTTCCTTATCTGGAATAACTGGCAAAAGAGATTTTTCGGCTAAAGCTCCGTGGCCTATCGATCTTCTTGAAACAGAACGCATAGGAGATACTTCGCCAACAGAGAATGGAGGAAAATTATAATGATGCATAAAGCGTTTATTATCGGCTGGTTCAATTCCCTCAATCGTCTGTTCGGCCGAAGATGAACCCAAAGTCAAGATTGAAAGTACTTGAGTGTATCCTCTAGTAAATAATCCAGAGCCATGAGTTCTTGGCAAGACCCCAATTTCACATTTTATCGATCTAATGTCATTCAAGCCGCGACCATCAGTTCTTTTTTCTTTAGTTAAAATAGATTTTCTTAGAGTTTTTTTAACTAACTCAGATAATATTTCTTCAGCTTTTTGTAAAGTTTCATCTTGTTCTTCTTCCGGTATTTCTTCTTTAAGTTCGGCTAATAATTTTTCTTTAAGTTTAATTATATTATTATCGCGCTCAAGTTTATCGGCAAATAAAGCTTTTTCCAGCTTTTCGCCAACTATTTTTTCAATCTTTTCACTAAGCTTTCGATTTTCTTCATCCGACACTTCTAGTTTTTCTTTTGTTGGTAATTGCTTGGTTAATTCTTTTTGTAGATCAATCATCTTTTTTATATGTTTATGGGCAAATGTAATTGCTTCAATTATTTCTTTTTCCTTTACTTCCTGGGCTCCGGCTTCAACCATACAAATTTCATCAGTTGTTCCAGAAACAAACAAATCTAGTTTGCTTTTTGTTCTGGCTTCATAAGACGGATTAAGCACAAATTCATCATCAATTTTTCCCACACGGACAGCGCCAACCGGACCCTGCCAGGGAATATTAGAAATTGATAAAGCGGTCGAAGCGGCAATAATTGAGGCAATATCTGGATCATTTTTATTATCAACTGACAAGACAGTCAAGATAATCTGGACATCATTACGCAATGATGTAGGAAAAAGCGGTCTGAATGATCTGTCTACTAGGCGACCAACTAATATTGCATTTTCCGATGGGCGACCTTCTCGTTTAATAAATCGAGAAGAAGAAATTTTGCCGGCCGCATAAAGTCGTTCTTCATAATCGACCAAAAGAGGCAAATAATCAATTCCCTCACGCGGGGCTTTGCTCATAACAACAGTGGCTAAAACAACAGTATCGCCATACGAGACGGTTACTGCACCGCTGGCTTGATAGGCCCAATTTCCTGTTTTAATTACTAATTTTTCTAAAGCTATTTGAGTTTCCAATCCAGCTTGATGGATAGGTTTTTTAGAGTTCATTTTTCCTCCCTAGAATGATACTAGGGGTTAAAGGCAAGGGATTAGTGAATCTCATCCCAAAACTTTAACACCTAGCATTCTCTTTTTAAATTGTTTTATTTATTTTCTCAAACCTAAATCTTTAATTAATTTCTGATAAGATTTCTGATCTTTTCTTTTTAAGTATTTTAGAAGCCTGGTTCGTTTAGAAACCATCAACAGAAGACCTCTCTGCGAAGATTTGTCCTTTTTATGCTTTTTCAGATGTTCAGTTAGTTCCTTAATACGTTCGGTCAAAAGAGCCACCTGGACTTCGGCAGAACCGGTGTCTCCTTTGGTAGAAGAGTGCTTCTCAATCACTTTGGTTTTTTTATCTTTGTCTAACATTACTCTTCAATGATAGCACAAAAAAATTATTTGGCAAGAGTTTTGTTAGCTGGTTAATTCTTCTAATAAATCTTCGTCTTGACTTTCGTCTTGCTTTGTCTGTCATTTAGGCTCATCAGCTCTACTTCTCAGCAGAGGAGTCAAAATCGGATAGGGAAGAAGTAATTAGAGCGTCCTTTTGGACAAACTAATATTTTCTTCCCTATCCGCTGGCTAAAACTAAAGCCACCTTTTACTGCAATTAAAACAACAGATTTCTATCTCATCAGCATTACGTTTAAATCCAATCGAATTGAGGTAAGCAACCATTTGAATCTTGGTGTCATCATGCACATAATTTTGGTCTTTAGTTTGTTTAAGATAACCGTTCGGGTAAACACTTGATATAAGATTATCTATTTTGCGACGATGATTATCTTCACTAAACTCGACGATTAGAAATCCGCCGCACGAACATCTCGGCCTTTTCACCGGAACAGCATTTTCAGACATTAGATCACCCCTTAGTCATTTTTTTATGTACTTGTCTTAAATTAAACCTGGATTATAATTTTTTATGATCATTTAACCTTGGTTAAAGTTTTGTTGATTATTTAGTTCTTCTTTTTTTTCTGGAATTTCCTGAGGTTTATCCTCTGGAGGTACTGTTGACTTTTGAGCTTCTTTTTCTAAATAAGTTCTTACTTTGGTAATGACTTCGGTTTCAACTTCATCTAAAGATTTACCAGTCATCATAAAACCAGCTGCGGCTGGATGGCCGCCGCCACCCAAAAGCTTAGCCATTTTAGCTACATTGACCACACCTTCTTTGGAAGTTCGAAAACTGCCGGCAATTTTTTTAGGTTCGACTTCTTTTAGTAAAAGCACCACATCAGCTCCTAGCGCATGGCCTAAAAACTGATTCATCAGAGCTGAAGTTTGAGTTTCTTCGCCAACACCAGATGCTTCTAAATCATTATAGCTTATTTTCGACCAGACTATTTTATGAGTTTTGTCTTCTTGGATATTAGCTAAAATTTTACCCCATAATTTCAAAACAGGAACTGGTTTGGCTTTAAGTACATTTCTAACTATTTCTTCTTTTCGGGCGCCAGTAGCGCAAAGCTGTGCGGCCACGGTTAAAGCTTTTGGCGTGGTGTTTGTGTTTTGAAAACTCCAGGTGTCAAAGATAATGCCGGTCAATAAATATGTGGCAATGTTAGCATCAATCAAGTTTTGGCCCATTGATTCAATCAAAGAAACCAGAATTTCTGAAGTTGAGCTGGCTTCTGGGTCAACGACATTGACCTGACCGAAATACTTATTTGTCGGATGATGATCAATATTAATGACTGGATTGGCGGTAAAAAGATCTTTGTTGTTTTCGTATAAGAATCCTAATTGTGATAATTCGGAGCAGTCTAAAACAATGACTAAATCATAAGCCAGTTTGCCTTGAGAAAATTTCACATTTTTCGGATCAATTACCCCTTTGGTTGGAGTAATAACAATATTGATTTTATTATCTTTAATGTTATAACTAAGCTTATCAATTAATTGATCATTATTTTCTAAAGTAATAATCAGATCCCTTGATTGACCAAAATTCTGATCGAGAACCTGAAGATTGGGTAAAAACTTATAAGATTCAGTTATCGGACCAACAATAGCAGCAGTTACATTCTTGCCTAATTTTTTCAAAATAAAATAAAGAGCTAAGGTGCTCCCTAATGAATCGCCGTCAGCGTTGTAGTGTCCAACGACCAAAACTTTGGTGCTGTATTCAATTAATTGTAAAGCTTGTTGTTTAGGATAAAGCCCCATATTTTTATAGAATTTAAATTTGATATTACAGATATTACAGTATAAATTTTACTTAAAGTGTTGTCAAGTAGATATTTATTTCTTCTTGACTTTTGGCGTGTTTTGGCTTAGAATATAAGAGCTGATGGAAACTTCCATCAAAAACCCTAAACTACATAGAGTTTTAGGGCAAGGAGGAAAAATGGATCGTAAATATTTAGAAGAATTAATAAGAAATATTCAGAGTATGGTGAAATGCCCTTCCTGCGGAGCATCTTATAAGACAAATATGATTTCTATTCTTGGTGGCACTGGCCAAACCTTTTTAGTGCACTTGGAATGCCGGCTCTGCGGTCAGCCAACACTGGCTACTGTTATGTTTAGACAACAGGAAAAAGAAGGCTTAGCCCAGTCAGATTTTTATGGAGAGATTCAAGAGATAGGTATGGAAGGATTGCCGGGACAGGGGATTATTTCTCCTCGCAATATACCTGCTCAAGCTCCAGAAAAAAAAGTTGATACTGATGATGTAATAAATACGCATAAATTCTTAAAAGATTTTGATGGCGATTTTGAATCAATGTTAGACTAGATATATTTTTTAAAACCCGCTTTGGTTTGTTGTTTTGGTTTTTAGCGGGTTTTAGTGTATTATTTAATACGTAATATTTTATAAACATGAATCAACAACAATTAACTCTAAAAGCTGAAAACAGAACTATAAAAGGAAAGAAGGTTAAAGATTTAAGGAAAAAAGGATTAATGCCTGCGGTTTTGTATGGGCATGGCGTAAAATCTGTGCCTTTAACAATATCTTACAATAACTTTGAAAAGGTTTATGATAAGGCCGGTAGCAGTGCTTTAATATCTTTAGTAGTGGATGGTCAGGCTCATAATGTCTTAATTCACGAGGTTGAAGTCGAACCTTTTTCCCAAAAATATAACCACGCTGATTTTTATCAAGTCAAGATGACGGAGAAAATCACGGCTGAGGTTCCACTTCATTTTGTTGGTGAAGCACCAGCCGTGGAGGAACAGGATGGTGTATTGATTAAAAATATGGATGTTTTGGAAGTTTCTTGTTTGCCTGGTGACTTGCCTCCCAATATTGAGGTAGATATTTCGGCCATGGAAAAAATTGATGATGCAATTCATATATCTGACTTGAAAGTACCAGCAGAAGTAGAGATTTTGAAAGACAAAGAAGAAGTAATAACCACTGTTGCTCCGCCGAGAACAGAAGAAGAATTAGCAGAGCTTGAAGAAGAAGTTGCCGAGGAAGAAGAAGTAGAAAAGGTGGAGGTTGAGGCTGAGGAAGAAGGTGAAGAGGTAGCCGAAGGCGAGGAAGCAAAAGGCGAAGAAGAAAAAGGAGAAGAGAAGAAAGGCGAGGCTGCTTCGCCGAATCGGGGCGAGCCTGCTTCTAATGAGCAAGGTGGGTCAAAAGAGGAAGAAAAAAAGAAGAACGAAAGTTCATAAAGTTAGTAAGTTTATAAAGTCAAAAGATTATCAAATAAAAATAAAACTTGATGAACTTTCTACTTGAAAAACTTTATAAACTATTTTAACCTTTTATGTGCTTAAAACGCATTAAAAATCTTTCTCGTAAGAAAAAAATATTACTTGCTATTTTGATAGTTTTTATTGTTCTTTTATTGGCAGGAGGAGCTTTGGCCCTTTTTTATTTCAAAGTTCCTTTTTCGTCTAGCCTAGCCGGAAAATTTGGTCAGGCAGAAACCGACGCTAATTTAAAAGAACAGGTTGCTTGCCCGGCTGATGGTGTTTGGACCACTGCTGATAAGGCCTACCGACACCCTTTGGCCATCTCAATTGAAAATCACCCTGACAGTCGTCCACAATCGGGCATTGATAAAGCCAGTTTGATTTATGAGACGCCAACTGAAGGCGGAATTACCCGTTTTTTGACCATTTACGTTGAAAATGATGTTGAAAAAATTGGGCCAGTCAGGTCAGCTCGGACTTATTTTTTGGATTGGCTTTCCGAATTTGACGGTATTTTTGGCCACTGCGGCGGCAATGCCGATGCCTTAGTTTTAATTGATCCTTATGATATCAAAGACTTAGATGAGTTTGCTTATCCCCAAGATTACTGGCGCACTAATGACCGCTATGCTCCACACAATTTATATACTAGTACTAAAAATTTGTGGGGGAAGGCCACTGATCAAGATTGGAATAAAAAAGTTGATTACCAGTCCTGGAAATATAAAGAAGATCTGGCTGAAAAAAAGCGGCCCAAAGAGCAAGAGATTCATATTAACTATGCCAATTATGCTTTTCGGGTTAAGTATGTTTATAACCCCAAAGATAATAATTACTTGAGATTTATTATTAATGAGCCACATATTGATCTAGAAACTCAAAAACAACTTTCTCCCAAAAATGTGGCCGTGATGTGGGTACAAACCTGGCCTTTAAATGATGCCGAATATGGTTGGCATATTGAAACAACCGGTTCAGGTCTGGCTCGAGTTTTTACCGACGGCCAGGTAATTAACGGTACATGGAAAAAAGATTCGAGGACAACCCGCATCAAATTTTATGATGATAAAGGAGCGGAAATTACTTTTAACCGCGGCCAAACCTGGATTCAGGTAGTTCCCGACGGAACAGAAGTAGTTCCGTAAAATCCAAATTTCAAAGCTCAAATGGTTGCGAAATTATAATGTAATTTACAAATAAATATCAAAGTTCAAATGCTAAATAATAAAAATAATTACGATTTAGAAGTTTAGATTTAGGATTTTATTTGGAATAATTTAGGCTTTGGAATAATTTGGAATTAATTGTATATTTCTATGAACTATCGACTAGCTAACAAAAAAGATCTACCAGGTGTTGTCGATTTTTTAAAATTGGTTGATAATGATTTTGTTCCGCCGCTTTCAAAAAGATTCGATATCAGAAAAGAGGTCAAAAGCTTATTCGAGCATGGCGAAAAATTCCTGCTTTTGGAAAAGAAAGGAAAGTTCATAGGCCTTTTGAGTTTTTCGGAAAAATGGGCCAAGACACCTGATGCCTGGATTACTTTTTTAGTTGTCCATCCCGCCTTTCGGGAGAAGTTTTTTGGTCGCAACCTAATAGCTCAATGTTTTAATATTTTGATTGGCGATAAATCCCCCAAAGTTGTGGTTAGAACCTGGTCAACCAATCAAAAGGCCTTAGAGCTTTATGATAAACAAGGTTTTAAGATTACTAAAGGTTTGAAAGATGACCGGGGAAAAGACCTGGACACCATACTTTTAGAAAAACCAGTAGAGGAGATAAAAATTATTATTAAGAAAGGGAAGCATGGAGACACTAAAGAAAGATGATCGAATTTTGGTTTTGGCCCCACATCCCGATGATGAAATTTTAGGGGCTGGTGGCTATATTTATACAGCTTTGAAAAATAAAGCAAAACTTCAAGTCATTATTGCTACCAATGGAGAAAACTTTGGTTATGCAGTTGGCCGTCGCTTGGGCAATTTTTTACCAGTTGATAAAAAAACTCGCGAATTTGGAGAAGCTAGACAAAAAGAAGCTATTAAACTTCTAAAAAATTTGGGTTTAAAACAAGAAAATATTATTTTTTTGGGGTTTCCGGATAAAAGTCTCAAACCTTTATGGAAAAAGAATTGGCCAGCGGATAAACCCTATTATTCGCCACTTTTTAAGAGTGATACTTCACCTTTTGATAATATTTATAAACCTAAGGTTCTTTTTGCCGGACATAAACTTTTGGGTATTTTGAAAGAAATTATTGTATCCTTTGGGTCTAACATTATTATCACTTCTTCCATCTATGATGATCATTCTGATCACCGCGCCCTGGCCAGATTTACCAAGAAAGCCATTGAGGAGAGCACAAAATCACCCAATGAGATGGAATTATACTCTTATTTAATTCATAAACATCGGCTCTTGTATCCCTTACCTTATGGACTTTATCCTGGAAAATCTTTAAATCCTCCTTTAAGTCTAAGAAAGAAGACTATCGATTGGCAAAAATTTCCTTTAAGCAAAAAGGCTATCTTAGCCAAGGAACGGGCGCTATTATCCTATGATACCCAGGTCGAAGCCATGCAAAAAAGACTTTTGAGTTTTTTAAGGCAAAATGAATTATTTAATAAGGTGGAGGACTAAATATGAAAAAAATAGCTTTGGGTTGTGATTTTGGGGCTACTTGGATCAAAGCCGGATTAGTCAGCCAAACCGGTTCAATTATTAGTGAAATCCGAGAAGAAACTAAAGCTTTTTTAGGCCAAGCTGGTGTTTTGGCCAGGTTAGAATTAATAATTTTAACTCTGCTTCAAAGAGCCAAAAATCAGCCGGTTTTGGGTCTAGGTTTAGGTTCGCCCGGGCCAATAGATTTTGCCAAAGGCCTGGTCAAAAATCCACCTAATTTGCCGGGTTGGCGAAATGTCCCGTTAAAAAATATTTTGTCTAAAAAATTTCATCTACCTTTATTTTTGGATAATGATGCTAATTGCGCTCTTTTGGGTGAGCAATGGCGAGGGGCGGCTAAGGGAAGGAAGAACGCCATTTTGCTAACGGTGGGCACCGGAATTGGCGGAGCGGCCTTAATCAACGGCGAAATCTATCGCGGGGCTTCCGGGGCTGCTTCAGAATTTGGCCATATAATTATTGATAAAAGTGCTTCAGAAAAATGCGGCTGTGGCCATTATGGCTGTCTGGAATCTTTGGCTTCAGCTACCGCTATGAGCCATAAAATGAAAAAAGTCCTAAATCAGGGCCGCAAAAGCGCAATTCATAAGTCAGAAAAAATTGATAGCTTGGCAATTTATCAAGCAGCCAAAAAGGGTGATAAGCTGGCTATTGAAGTTTTAACGGATGCTGGTAGGAATTTGGGCTTAGGTGTAAAAAACCTGATTAATATTTTTGAGCCAGAGGTTATTGTTATTTCTGGTCAACTGGTCAAAGCGCAAAAATATTTTTGGCCGGCAATGCGAAAGGAAGTTAAAAAGAATTGCCTGATCAAAGGCGTACCAATGGTCAAAGCTAAATTAGGCGATAATGCCGGCCTCCTCGGCGCCGCATTTATGGTTTTTAAATCTTCCTCTTGACATTTATAAAAAATAAAGGTATGCTTTATCGTGCGCTATAGATATTAGTCTATAGCCGTTTATAAAAACAAAAATAACAAAAAGGTAAATTATGATTGCTAATGAACATTTATTAGTCTTTGGTTATGATGGTGAGATTAATTTAACCAAAGAAGAAGTAAAAAACTTTTTATTCGAATTAGCTAAATTAATTAATCTTCATATAATTAATGGTCCAGTAGTTGAAGAAGGTACAGCCAAGCCGGGTTTAACTGGAATGATTATTATTGAAGAAAGCCATATTGCTGTGCATACTTTTACTAATGTAGAACCTAGTGAGTTCTGGTTGGATATTTTATCCTGCAAACAATTTGATAAACAAAAAGTAATTGAATTTTTCCAAAATAAATTCAACTTTAAAAAAATCGATATTAAACATAAATAAATAGGACGAGTCCCTTGATAATTGAATATTGTTAGAAATTACAGTAATCTAGAATCAGGAGAAGGAGTGATAAATATGAAAAGATTCAAGCAGATTCTAATAGCTGTTGTTGTAGTAGGGGGCACAATTGCCTCTTTTGTTTTATTTGAAGGCATAATAGTTGGTCTAGCAGCTTTTGCCGGATTCTGGGGTGCTTCTTTGATCCTTTCAGCCATTTTCATAATTCTGTCCTTGGGTGCTATTTTCCTTTATGACTACGGTCAAAAGGAACAAGAGTACCGTTTGGTGGTCAGAATAAAGAATTGGTTGGCTAAGCAGGAGCAAAATATTAAACCTTGGACCCGAAAACTGATCAAAAGAAGCCTGCCTTTGGGTTTTTTGGTTTCTACTGAAATTTTCGGTCCGCTGATAACAACAATAATAATAAAAGCCACCACAGATACTAATAAGAAGCGACTGCGAATACTGGCTATTCTCAGCAGTTTCATTTTTGGCTTCACCTGGGTGGCGATCTATTCAGGAGCTATCTATGGAATCAAAAAAATCTTCTGAACAATTACCGCAAAACAATGGTTCTGAACCTGAACAAAAGGAGGATATCGTGGATATTAATGATACGCTAGAAAAAGTAAAGAAAAAGATCGCAGAAGAAGGAATCTGGGCAACAGATAAACTTTTTATGGTTACAGAAGTAGGCAAAGATAATAGAAATGTTTATGATCAAATCTGGTGTGATGTTTGGGTAGAAAAAGATTTTCATGAAGGAAATATCCAGAAAATTAAAGAACATTTCGATGAATACAATGAAAATAGTTCTGATTTAATACTGAAAATAAAGACTGATAAAGGTGATATATCCATTGGTGCAGCGAAGTTTACGGAAAATACAGATATTGGCATACCGGCCTTTAACGATTTCGCAGTAGATCAAGAATGGAAAACGAAAAAGTGTGTAGAATATACACTTGGGGCTGTGTTGCCTAAATGGCGCGGTTTACAACATGCGACTTCCTTATTCCTTTTTAGAGAAGGATATCGCTATATAAAGGAAAGGGAAGCAGATTTTCTTATTTTTATTACTGGAGAGAATGAAGCTCCAATTAAGATACTAGATGATGTAGGCCTGGTACCAAGAAAAATCTCCGAGTCTAAACTTTATCAAGGTGGGAATTGTGCAGTTTATGCAATAAATGTTGAAGAGGGAGAGAAAAACTTGCAAAGAATAAACCCCCAATTGTATCAATGGTTCACAAAAAGTAAATAAAAAAGATAAATAACGAATAAAAGAGTGAGTATTTTGACATCAAGCAAGCTACTATTTTTTGAGGATCTTGTTCAGTACTTCAAGTACTTAACAATCATCAATGAGTAGTAGCTTTTTTTATTGATAAAAGTCTTAACATTTTTATTGACTTATGTTATAATATAGACAATGAAAAATTAAGAAATAAAAGAGGAGTCAAAATGCTTATTTATTATTTGACTTATCTACCAGTTTTGATAATTTCAGCTACTATTGCTATTTTTATTTATATTCAAAATAGAAAAAGTTTAATTAATAAAATATTTTCTTTAATAATTTTAAGCACTTTTTTTTGGGCCCTCTTTAATTTCTTAACTGACATTAGTAAGTCTGCAGGACAAGTTTTATTGTTCAGCAAACTAATTTTAATAGGCCCAGCATTAGGGCTATTTTTGTTTTGGTATTTTTCAACTATTTTCCCCAAAAGATATAGAGTATTAAACAAGGGACTATTTTTCTTACTATTAATTCCAGCTGTAATTTTTATAGCACTTATTCCTACAAGTTATAATATAAAATCAGTTTTAATACAAGAAGGTATTGTGTCGGTTGAGGTGGGACCTTTATATTATTTCTTTTTAGTTTATGTACTTCTTTATATTAGTATAGCGATTTATAATTTATTAAAAAACTATAGATTAAGTAAAGGAATTTATGAAACACAGATTGCCTATCTTCTAATTGGTGGAATTTTAACGGTTTTTTTTGGAATAATTACGAACATTATATTTCCTTTGGCGAATATACAGTATTTAGGTGGTTTGGGTTCAATTTCAGCATTATTTTTCATAGGATTTACTACTTATTCAGTAGTTAAATACAGGTTTTTGGATGTCAGATTAGTTATTAGGCGACGAATTATTTATCCCATCGTTTTGGTTGTGGTAGTTGTTCTTTATGCAATGGGCTTTTTATACTTAGGTAATAAATTGGCGGTTCATTTTCCAGCAATAACAAATTACATTTATTTTGCCGCCATATTTTTAGGTGCTCTGATCTTTGATCCAATCAAAAATTGGATTTCTAATGAAATCGATAAATACTTATTAGTTGCTTCTTATAATCGAGAAGAAATGGTCAGCCAGCTTGATAATCTCTTACGACAAAGCGCTGATTTTAATATTAACAATAAGCTAGTTCTCGGTGCTTTGAGAGTGCGCATGCATCTAAGAAGAGCTATTTTTGTGGCCTTGGATAGAGAAATACATAATTTGGATGTTGAAGAAACAGGTAAGGGCATTGTTCACCAAAAAAGATTTGCTCTGTCCCATATTATTACTAATTATTTGAAAAAACATAAACAAACTATAGTTTATGAGGAGTTAAAAAGAGAAATTGAAGATGGCGTAGTCAAAGAAACCGGACTCTTGAAAGAATTAGAAAAAATCAAAGTCTATGTTTTGGTACCAATTTTAATTAATCGGCAGTTGACCGGTATTTTAATCCTGGGCGAAAAGCAGTCAGGCGATGCTTTCACCGTTGAAGATATTAAAATGCTTGATGATTTGGCCTATCGCATTAGTCGTTCAATGGAAAGCAGTAGTCTTTATCGGCAAATCGAGAAACAAAAAAATCAGCTTTCCAAAAACTATGGCGATCTCAAAAAGGTTATGGATATCACTATTGGCCGTGAGCTCAAAATGGTTGAACTTAAGAAGAAACTTAAAACTCACAAAGGCGACGAATAATAATGTAATTTTTTTAAAATATGGGAAAAGACTTAGAATTAAAAATTAAAGAATTAGAAGAGACAAAAGCAAAGCTCGAAGAGTCAGAAGAGCAATATAAATTGATAGTGGAGAATGCCAATGATGTTATTTTTACTATGGATTTTAGAGGTAATTTTTTAAGTATGAATAAAAGATCAGAAGATATATCCGGATACACTCGAAAAGAATTGTTAAAAATGAATGCCCGCCAATTATTGGATAGAGGTAGTTGGAAAGTGGTTTTGAAGGGTATAAAAGAAATCATTTTTACCAAAACTTATAACATAGATGAATTACAAATGCGAACAAAAAATGGTGAGATAATAACTATTGATGCTCGGGCTGCTTTGCTTAAAATAGGAGATAAACCATACTCCATAATCGTAATAGTTCGTGATATCACTGAGCGCAAAAAATACGAATTAGCTTTACGGGAATCAGAGGAAAAATATCGATTAATATTAGAAAATGCTAATGATGCTGTGATTTCTGTGAGTCTTAAAGGCAATCTTTTAAGTGCTAACAAAAAGGCCGAGGAAATTTCTGGTTATAAAATAGATGAATTATTAGGAATAAATATGCGTAGATTAGTCCCCAAATATTATTTACCTAAGCTTCTTCTTAGTTTTGGAAATATACTACATGAAGGCAAGTTTTTGCAAACTAATGTTCCTATATGTACTAAAGATAAAAAAATAGTATACACGGAAATTAGTGGTTCTTTATTAAAAAAAGGTAGAGAACCAAACGTAGTGATTGGAATTATCCGCGATATTACTGAGAGACGAAAATATGAAAAAGAGTTAAATAAAGAAATCGATGCTTTGGAAAAATACAATAAAATAGCGATTGGTCGTGAACATAAAATGATGGAGCTGAAAGAAAAAATCAGGGAATTAGAAGAAAAATTAGCTGAAAAATAATAGATTAATAAGAATATTTAATAAGTCTTCCTCAAATTATAGGGAGATTTTTTTTATTAACATTACCGGTTTTATATAGTAAGATTAGAAGAGTTCACCCTGTTAAACAATTCTGATTTGCAGAATTCTCGCTTTAGTGAGGTTAGATAGGGTTCACCCCGTGAAATCCAGCTTCGCTGGAATTTTACCTACTGGTAAAATTATTTCACAGGGTAAAGGAGTAAAGATGTCTGGTCATTCTAAATGGGCACAAATTAAGAGAAAAAAAGGCGTAGCTGACCAAAAAAGAGGTCAGGTCTTTACGAAAATTGGACGAATGATTAGCTTGACTGCCCGCGAAAAAGGAGGCGATCCGGAAACCAACTTTAAACTGCGTTTGGCTGTGCAAAAAGCCAAGGAAGCGAATATGCCCAAAGAGAGCATTGATAAAGCAATTCAGCGCGGGGCCGGCAAAGAGGGAGCAGAGACAATAGAAGAAATACCTTATGAAGCGTCTGGGCCAGCAGGTATTGCTCTGATTATTGAGACTTTAACTGATAATCACAATAGAACTACTTCAGAGGTTCGTAATATTCTTGCTCACCATGGTGGACGAATGACTGGCGGTAGTTCATTTGCCTGGCTTTTTGATAAAAAGGGTTTAATTCGGGTTAAAGGAGCTGGCCAAGACACTGAATTAAAAATTATTGATGCCGGAGCTCTAGACTTTCAAGAAGAAGATGGTGAAATTCTAGTTTATACCAAACCAAACGAACTTTTTAATGTTAGGAAATCATTAGAAGAGCAGGGTGTTAAAGTGATTTCAGCTGAATTGTCTTTAGAGTCCAAAGAAACTATCAAAATTACTGACAAAAAAACGGCTGGCAATATTTTAAAGTTAATGGAAGATCTGGAAGCTTCTGATGATGTAAACAAAGTTTATTCAAACTTTGATATTGAAGAATCATTAATGAAGGAACTATCATGAAAATACTAGGAATAGACCCTGGCGTGGCCACCATTGGTTATGGTGTAGTTAAAAAACAAGGCAAAATCTTGAAGTCTCTTGATTACGGTTGTATTATTACTAATTCAGAGGATGATTTTCATGATCGGTTAAGTCTGATTTATAAAGAAGTACGTAATTTGGTTAGACAGCACGAACCTGATGCAGTGGCTTGTGAAGAAATTTTCTTTTTTAAAAATACTAAAACTGCTATTAATGTTGGTCATGCTAGGGGAGTAATCCTTTTGGCTTTGAATAATATGGGCATTGAAATATTTGAGTATACACCGCTTCATATTAAACAGATAATTACCGGCTATGGCCGGGCGGAAAAGAAAGAAATTCAAGAAGAAATTAAAAATATTTTAGGTATGGACGATATTCCCAAGCCAGATGATGCGGCTGATGCTTTAGCCGTGGCAGTTTGTCACTTGTGCGCTAAAGGAAAAGTCAAAAAAGCCAAAAAAAGAGGAAAAATCGAAACAAAAAATAAAATGAAATAAGAACTAAACAAGAAATCTTTGTGGCCCTGTCGTCTAGTGGTTAGGACACCAGGTTTTCATCCTGGCAACAGGGGTTCGATTCCCCTCAGGGTCATTGTCTTTATTTAACGGCTCGTTAGAGCCGTTTTTTGGTTAAATATAGAAAAATAAAAATAAAGATGCTATTCTTTTATTAAGATGCCAAATATTTTAAATGTTATCTTAATTGGATTTTTAGCTGGAACCACTACAACCATAGGTGGTATTTTGGCGGTTTTATTTAAACCTAGAGAAAAAGTTTTAGTAATTGGTTTGGGATTTTCTTCTGGCGTTATGTTGGGTATTACTTTTTTACTTTTAATTCCTCAGGCATTGAAAGTTGGCTTTAATATTTGCTTTTGGGGATTTTTGGTCGGAATTTTATTTATGTTTTTCTTTGATATAATTTTACCCCATAGACACATTATTAAAGAAGAAGATGGTATAAGTGATAAAAAATTATCTTTACGTAATGTCGGTATTATGGCTACTATTGGTATTGCTATCCATGACTTTCCAGAAGGACTTTCATTAGGGGCTGGATATGGTGTATTAAAAGTTTTTGGTTTAGTTTTAGCTATAGGAATTGCATTACATAATGTTCCAGAAGGAATTGCTATTGCATTACCCTTATACCATTCTGGCGTTTCCAGAATTAAGTCGGTTCTAGCTGCTTTTGCTACTGATATACCAACGATAATTGGCGCGGTATTAGCTTATTTTTTAGGCAGATTGATTTCAGGTAACTTCATGTATGCTTTGCTTGCCTTTGCTGGTGGAGCTATGTTTTATATCACAATGGATGAATTAGTTCCTGAAGCTCACAAATATGGTAAGGGTTTATATGTTACTATGGGTCTTATAGCTGGGATTGTGGTAGCCTTCCTATTAACTTTATTAGTTTAATTAATATTAAAAATTTCTTTTTCTATATTCCTGCCATCCCACCAATTCCTTCACAAGGCGGTTCCAACTAAATCTCACGGGTCCATTCATAAAATAACGGTTTAATAGAGCCGTTTTTAAAAAATCTTGTAGATTTATCTATTTAGGATAATAATAGAAAAAAGGATTTAATTAAAATATAAATTATGGCCAAAGTTAAAGTTACAAAAAAAGAAGCTGATAGATTAATGAAGTTAAGCGGCACAACGAGAGGAATAGTATTAAAGACATTAGGAAAATATATCCTTAATAAAAAAGGTAAAAGTGGTTTAGAAATGGTTGAAGAGAGATTAAAAGAACTTGGTTATTCCTTAAAGTTTGAAGAAGTTTTTTCTTTTGGGTGGTATTTGGCTGGTTTAGCTACTTTAGCATTTCTTGTTACGTTTGAAATTTTTAATTGGGATGAAAAAAAAGCCCTTGAAATAGGATACAATAATCTTATAAATTCTCGTATTGCAAAGTTAATGTTGGGACACTTTGTTTCAGCTAAAGAAATTACCCAAATCACTTCAAAAGTTTGGCACACTTATTCTAATATAGGGGAAGTGAAGTGGATTAAATACGATATAAAGGAAAAAAATTCTAGTTTGCATCATTCTGTTTTACGATTATCCGGTTTTGAAAAATTACACCCTATTGTTTATTTGTATGTTAACGGTTTTCTTAAAAGGCTTGCTGAAATTGTTACCCAAAGCAAAAATTTAAAAGTGGAACTGACAAAATGTATTTTAAACGGAGACCCTTACGATGAATTTAAATTTACTTGGAAATAATTATGGCCAAAGTTAAAGTTACAAAAAAAGAGGCAGATAGGATGATGAAAGTAAATGGGAAAGTTAACGGTTCTTTATTAAACGCTAATTTTCAATTTGTTTTAAATAAAAAAGGTGAAAAAGGTATCAAAACAGTTGAAGAAAGACTAAAAGAACTTGGCTATCCTTTAAAATTTAAGGAAGTATCTGATTTTAAGTGGTATCCCTGCGGTTTTTCTGCTTTAATTACTCTGGCTATTTTGGAATATTTTGGTTGGGATGAATCCAAGGCATTTGAAATAGCTCGTTATGGGCCGGTATATTCTGTTGTTTCCAAATTATTCATTAAATATATGGTATCTCTAGACAAGATTTTGAAAGAAGTGCCGAATTATTGGCAAAAACACTTTGACTTTGGAGAAATGAAATGTCCAAAATACGATGAGAAGAAAAAATATGCTATTTTAAGAATATATGGTTATAAGAAATGTCACCCACTTGATTATATTCTTATAAAAGGATATTTAAGCAGAATATTTGAATTAGGTACCGGGAGTAAGAATGTAAAAGTAGAACAAACTAAATCTCTTTACCATAATGACCCTTACGATGAATTCAAAATAACCTGGCAATAAACATCCTTTCATAAGACATTTTCTAATTTTCTCCACCACAGAGGTTCTAATTTCTTCTACTATGCCCCAATTTCTGTTTGTAACCCCTGCCAACCCATCAATTCCTTCACCAGGCGGTTCAAACTGAATTCCACGGGGATTTATTAATTTAAAACGGCTTTACAGAGCCGTTTTTGTGATAAATAATATCTTTGAGTTTCTATTGACAAAGATAATACACTTATATTACAATTAGATATCTACGCAATGATTAAAAAGTCTATAAAAGAATAGGAAGGAGTGCGAGATAATGAGAGAAATCAATAGTGTTACAGTTGCAAAATTGACTTATCGAGAAATTCAGATACTAAACTTACTCAGTGAGGGATATACTGCTAAAGAAATAGGGCGAGAATTATTTATTTCGCCACAGACTGTTAAGACTTATCAATCTAATGTTTATGCAAAGATGTGCGTAAATAATGGGATATGCTGTAGCAACCGCGTTACGGCTAGGCCTCATTTCATAGACTTATAATCATTGGATTAACAAGCGGGAAAATCCCGTAATTATAACCCAGGGGTGGAGAGCCAATAGGCTCGCAAATACCGACCTTTTCCGCAAGAGCTGCCCATATTGGTATTTGTACTTCATCCACCCTCTGGGTTCCCCTCAACCCCTTGTGTTTCCATCAGACGATGGATTTTAAATACCTGGGGTTTCTTTATTTTCTATTGTATCTATAATTTGCTACTTGACAGGCTAAAAAGAATTATGATAAATTTGAATCTTGTGGTAGCAGGAGTAATATAATAAAAATAGAGGCGAACAAATGTTTTTTGTTTTCGATCCTTATAATGAAAAAGCTAAAAAGCGCCAGGGCAAATTTATAAATCTTGATGATCATATCAAAGAATGGCTCAGCTATTTTGTTAAAAAATATTTAAATTTAACTATTCTTCGTTCTGCAGTCGCGGTCTTGGTATTAATTTTATTGATGCAGCTTGCGCCTGCTGCCAAATCTTTACCAGCTGGCGCTCAAATTAATCCAGCTAATTCTGTAACTTTAGATCATTTTGCTTTCAACACCATTTCTTCACCACAAACCGCCGGGACACCATTTCCAATAACTATTACTGCGCAAGATCAATATAATAATACAGTGGCTAGTTTTAATGGTACTTGCGATTTGACTGATTTAACCGGTACAATATCGCCAACCACGACTGGGAACTTTGTACACGGTGTTTTGCATGATTTTAATTTAACAATTACTGGAGCTAGATTAGACGACAACATTACTGCTACTAAAACTGGTAGTATCGAAACCGGTACTTCTAATAACTTTGATGTTATTCATAATCCAACCATAGCTAGTATTACAGTTAGTCCAGATTCTTATACAGCTACGGCTGGCGATGGCGTTACTTATATAGCTCAGGCCAATGATGTCTATGGCAATTTCTGGGATGTAACTCCGGCTACTGCTTTTTCTATTATTGAGCCTGGCCATGGCGGCTCGTGGTTAAATAATGCTTATACTACTCACACTTCCGGCACCTGGACAGTTCAAGGGACCTACCTTGGAATGATTTCTAAGGCTACTTTAAATGTTATTCATGCAGTCGCCAAAAGTATCAAGATTACTCCTGATCCTTATACAGCTACAGCTGGCGATAGTGTTGTTTATTATTCCAAAGCTAAGGATGCTTATGCTAATACCTGGGGCGCTACAGCTGAAACTAGCTTTACTATTAATAAAGAAGCTTCTGGCAACTGGACAGCCAATATTTATAAGTCAGCAAAGGAAGGTTTATGGACAGTAACTGGTACTTATATAACTAACCCAGCTATTACTGATACGGCGTTTTTACGAATAAATCCAAAGCTACCAATAACACCTAAATCACAGTCTATCCAAGGAGAAGTAGCTGGGGCTGAAATTGGTATAGCTTCATCTATTGGTCCTAAAGCTACCAAACCAGAAGTTTTGGCCGAGTCAACTACTGGAACGTCATGGTTTACTGAAGTACCGTTTCCTTTTAAATCTTCTTCGGCTGTTGGTTTTCCATCTCGGCTAATAATTAGTTGGTCTCGAAACATAGGTATTTTGTTAGTTATTTTAGGAATTTTAATAATTTTAACTAGTTTTCTAGGCTGGTTTGGGTTTTTACCAGCGTTAACAAAACCTGTTCAAAAAACTCTCTGGGACAGAAAGTAAAATAAGGCATTTTTAATTAATTTAAAAATCACCCCTAACTTGGGTGATTTTTTGTACCTTACAATATATAGCTTGACAAAGCAATTTTTGGTATAATGAATAAGATTTTTAATTAATGATAGATTATTATTTAAGTTTTTCAAAATGTTGAGTAAAAAGAAAAAATTGAAAATTGCCATGATTTCTCCTTTAGCAGAAGCAGTTCCCCCCGAAAAATATGGAGGAATCGAATTAGTGGTTTATTATTTAGTTGAGGGTTTAGTAAAAAGGGGCCATAAAGTTACTCTTTTTGCCAATAAAAAATCAAAAAGTTCTGCCCATCTTGATCCTAAATTTACCCGTCCAATAAATGGAGATAGTATGTCTTCAGCAAATATAGATTACAGTCGAAAGAGGATAAAATATGTTTATCAAAAAGCCGATCAGTTTGACTTGATCCATAACCATGACGGTTTTTTAAGTTTTCTTTATTCACGTTCTACTCAAACTCCGACTATTACTACTTGGCATGCTCCTTTGGAGATTGCTAACAAAAAGAAGCGAAAAATTATTCTTAAATATAAAAATGTATATATTATCTCTATCAGTAATTCTCAACGGAATCCTTTACCAAGTCTTAACTACTTAGCTAATATTTACAATGGGATTGATTTAAAAGAGTTTAAGTTTAAAGAAAAACCCCGAAATAATTTTATTTTTTTAGGCCGTTTTACACCCGACAAACAAGCTGATTTGGCCATTAATATAGCCAAGAAAGCTGGAGTAAAATTAGAATTAGCTGGGAAAATTAGAAGTGATAGAAAAATGCCCTATATTTTTGATTTAGACTACTGGCAAAAAAAAATATTACCGGCGATAGATAATCAACAAATTAAATACGTCGGTGAATTAGAGCCTAAAACAAAAGGACGTTTTCTTCAAGCTAAAGGACTTATTTTTCCCATAAATTGGGAAGAACCATTTGGGCTAGTTGTGCTTGAAGCAATGGCCTGCGGGACGCCAGTTATTGCCTTTAACCGAGGTTCCGTACCAGAAATCGTCAAAGATAAGAAAACGGGATTTATTATTAATCCTGGTGATTTAAATGGAATGATTAAGGCCATAAATAAAATAGATCAAATTAATAGGAAAGACTGTCGAGAATGCGTTGAAAAAAAATTTACCATAAAAAGAATGGTCGACGAATATGAAAAAGCTTATTATAAGGTTTTGTCATGAGTTCTAAAACTCTCTTATTTGTTCAAAAAGTTTGGCAGAATTTAGATTTTAAACCTGATGGAAATTCTTTCAGGGATTTTCAAAATAATCGGTTCTTGGTGATTAAAGGAAAAACAGGAAACCGGCAGGTTATTTTTAAAGCTGCAAATTTGGAAAGCTCCAATGTTATTGCCGCTATTAATAATGAAATGTGGGCGATTGATTTTCTTGCCACCACTAATCTTAAAAGATTCATACCAATCATTTTTAAAAAAGGCAATAATAAAAGATTAATCTGGTATCTTGAAGAGTATTACAATGGGGAAAAGGTTGGAGAAGAAAATCGAATTTCTAAAAAATTCTATTCACGTATGGATGCCTATATTGATACTTTAATTAAAGTAGAAGAAGGATTGATGAAGCTAACCCCAAAAGTAATTCAAAAAGCTAAAAAAGACAATCATAAATTCCCTATCAGATATCAATTAAATGGTAGTAGAAAATATTACCAAGATAAACTAAGTCCATACTATAAAAAAGAAGACCTGACTCTTGTCTTAGATTTTTATTTTAGTAATAAGGCATTATTAAAAGAAAAAATTAGTCTTAATCATGGCGATTTTGTTCTTTCGAATTTTATTTTAAATGATAAGAAATTAAATATAATAGACTGGGAATGGTTTGGAATAGATAATATCCTAACTGATATTAGCCATCTTTGGTTAGAGCTTTGGCCTCATAAAAGAATACAAAAAAAAATTATTCAAAAATTTAGGGAAAAAAATAAAATTAATAATTTTGAAACACTTTTTAGGCTCTGTTTACTTAGAGAATTAATCTACTTGTTGTCTAAACGGGCTAAAAATACTTGGCAAAAAGCAAAGAAAGTTTCTTCTAAACATCATTATTATTCTTATGTGGTTTTCCTTTCAGCGGGAAAAAGTTACGAATCCTTGATGAGGTAATAATATGAATGTTAAAAAAAATAATCTGTCTGGTTGTTTGATTACGCTAAATGCAGAAAAAGATATCAAAAAATGTATCTGTAACATTAAAGATTATGTAAATGAGATTATTGTTGTTGATGCTGGGAGCCACGATAGAACATTAGAAATAGCTAAATCTTGTGGAGCTCAATTATTTAAACGGAAATGTAAAGATGATTTTGCTTCTCAAAGAAATTATGCTATTCAAAAAGCTAAAGGTGAATGGATTTTCTTTTTAGATACTGATGAAATTTGTTCAGAAGCATTACTAAATAATTTTCAAAAATTTATTAATAACAAACATAGCATTGATGGGTATTTAATTAGAAGAAAAAATTATTTAGATGGAAAGCTAATGAAAAAAAAAGATTATCAGCTTAGATTATTTAGGCGTTATGGTTACTATATTGGTAGAGTTCATGAAGTTGTTGAGGGTCTGAGAAAAATAGAAAAAGCTGAACCAGATAATCAATTCTTCATTATTCATAGTAAAATAAAAAATGAACAAAAAAAACACCTTTTAAGCCAAAAAAAGATAATGCTTGATGACCTTAAAGAAGCAAAAAATAAAAATGATCAACAAGAGGTTTCAAGAATTACCGAAAGTTTGAGACATTGGCAAAGGTGGTGGAAGGAAGCTCAATGAAAATTGCACAATTAGCATCAATTTGGGAACGGATTCCACCCACTACCTATGGTGGAGCCGAATTAATTACGTCTTATATTACGGATAATCTAGTTAAAAAGGGACATAAAGTAACTCTTTTTGCCACAGCTAATTCAATTACAAAAGCAAAGTTAGTTTCTATTTTCCCCAAAGGTCTTTATAGGGTTAATATACCTTGGTCAAATTTTAGCTACCCCTTTTTAAATACTTTAGAAGTTTATAAAAGAGCAAATGAATTTGATATTATTCATAATCACGCTGGCATTCCCGCATTATTTTTTACCCGTTTTGTTAAAACGCCGACTATTTCTACTCTTCATTCGAGCTCGACAGTAAAAGATAAACTTATACGTGAGAAGTTTCCGGGCGCCTTATATGTTGCTATTAGCAAATTTCAAGCTAAAGCCTTTAATCTTCCTAAAAATACGCCGGTAATCTATAATGGCATAAGGCTAAAAGATTACCCTTTTTCTACTAAAAAAAGAGAATATTTGATATGGCTTGGGAGGATTTCAAGAGACAAAGGGACAAAAGAAGCAATCGAAATAGCTAAAAAGAGTGGAGAAAGGTTGCTTATCGCTGGTAAAGTAGATAAATTTGATCCACCCCAATTAGAATATTATCAAAAAGAAATAGCTCATCTAATTGATAACCATCAGATTAAATATTTAGGTGAAGTTTCTAATCGAAAAATACCTCATTATCTAGCAAAAGCTAAAGCGATTTTAGTGCCTTTAAATTGGAACGAACCCTTTGGCTTAACAATGATCGAAGCAATGGCCTGCGGGACGCCAGTTATTGCTTACAATAAAGCGGCTGTTTCTGAAATTGTCGTTCAAGGAAGAACTGGTTTCATTCTTCCCCATGGTGATATTCAAGGAATGATTAAGGCAGTCAAAAAAATCAATCAAATTGATCCCCGAGCTTGTAGAAAGCAAATTGAGAAAAATTTTACAGTCGAGAAAATGGTCGATGATTATGAAAAGTTATTTAAAAAAATAATTAGTAAAAAGGCAGTTTAATTATTAAATTGTATTAGTTATGGTCAATAAAAAACCCAAAATAGCTATAGTTCATTATTCAGGGCCGCCCATTATCGCGGGTGCGGAAAATATAATTAGGGAGCATGCTCGAGCTTTCAGATTTTTTAAATTCAGCGTCAGAATTATAGTCGGAGCTGGAGAGCAGTTTAGAAAAGATATACCTATGAGAGTATTTAAAAGTTTTAGTCCACATAGTCCATTGGTTTTAAAAATAAGAAAAGAATGTGATAAAGGCAAGGTATCCAAAAATTTTTTTAGGCTGGAAAAACAGATATATAAAATTTTAAATAAATATTTAACTAAAGAAAAAATAGATGTTTGCATAGTTCACAACGTAATGACCATGCATTATAATTTACCTCTCACTTCTGCTTTATCAAGATTAGCTAATAACCGAGACGATATTCGTTTTATTGCTTGGACGCATGATAGTACATTTGGTGACAGCTATTATAAAAATAGTAGACTGAAAATATATAAAAATTATCCTTGGAGCCTACTTAGAGAAGCACAAAAAAGATTTGAATATGTGGCTATTTCTAAATTTCGTCGCCGACAGTTAAAATCTGTTTTTGGTAATAAGAAAGTCAAAATTAAAGTTATTCCAGATGATATTGATTTGAGAAAATTTTTCTCTTTTAATCCACAGATTAGACGACTTATAGATGAAACAGAGATTCAAGAAGCCGACTTAATCGGTATTTTACCAACTCGAGCCTTAAAGAGAAAGAATTTAGAATTAGCAGTATCTGTGGTTAAAGAAATAGTCAGAAAAAAAATAAATATAAGATTTATTATTACTGCTCCTTTAGATTTTCAATTACCCGAGGCTAAAAAATATTTAAAAGAGATCATCAAAAAAATAAAAAAGGCGGACCTAGATAAATATGTTATCATTCTTTCAGAATATGAATTTAAGGATCAGACGAAATTTGATTTGCCGAAAATAAAAACTGCTGATTTATATATTTTGGCTGATTTTTTATTATTTCCTTCTAAAATAGAAGGTTTTGGGCTACCTTTATTGGAAGCAGCTTTAGCTAAAATTCCTGTATTTTGTTCTAACATTCCACCCTTTAAAGAAATTGGCAAGAATTTGGTTTATTATTTTAACTTGGATGAGAAACCGAAAAACATTGCTAATAACATAATTGATTATTGCTTAAAAAGTAAAAGGTATAGATTCTCATATCGCATAAGAAAAGAATATTTCTTTAGAGAAATATTTGAAAACATAGTGATTCCATTTATTTTAGGAGATTAATGGGAATGAAAAATAATTCAATCAAATTTGAGAGTAATCAATTTCAAAAAATTCAGACAGATCTGAAACAATTAAAATCGCCGGAAGGGTTTTTATACGCCAGTAACTCAAAATTCAAAACTCTATTTGGTCGAGACTCATTAATTTCATCTTGGCAGATGATAGGTATTGATAATACGATTGCTAAAAATACTTTAAAAATTTTATCAAAGTACCAAGGTAAGGAATTGAATAAGAAAAAAGAAGAAGAACTAGGCAAGATAATGCACGAATATAGAAAGAATAAAAGAGAAATTTTAAACACAAATTTAGCTAAAAGAACAAAAAATATTATTCTTAAATATTGGGATTTTCCTTATTATGGCAGTATTGATAGTACACCTTTATTTATTATTATTTTAGTTTTTTATTACAGAGAAACTAAAGATTCGTTATTTGTTCGCAAATTGATACCCAATTTAGAAAAAGCGTTGAATTGGATTATTTACTATGCTGATAAAAATAAAAATGGGTTTATAGCTTACCAAAGAATAAATCCGCATGGTTTATTCCATCAGGGTTGGAAAGATAGGACATATGACAGTCTTCACATAAAACCGCCCGTTTCCTTAGTTGAGGTCCAAGGATATGCCTATAAAGCCCTTAAAGAAGGGGCTTGGCTATACAGAAACTTTATTAGAAATAATAAAAAATCATTATTATTAAACCAAAATGCAGAAAATTTAAAAAATAAATTTAATAAAATTTTTTGGCTGCCTGATAAAAAATTTTATGCATTTGCTCTAGATGGAAATAATAAGCAAATTAAGTCTGTAACCTCTAATGTTGGCCACTGTTTATTTACCGGCATTATAGATAAATCTCATGAGAAGGAAATAGTCAAACGTTTATTTGCAAAAGATATATTTACTGATTATGGAATTAGGACGTTATCATCTGAGGACAAAAATTTTGATGAAAAAGGTTATCACTGGGGGGCTGTTTGGCCTCATGATAACTGGATAATTTACAAAGGGCTTAAAGCGTCTGGTTATGAAAAAGAAGCATCAATGATTAGAAATGCAATTACCAAGGCTTATAGTGAACTGGGCTTTATACCTGAGTGTTATGTTGTAACCAAGTCGAATAAGATTTATCCACTCAAAAGAGCCGATATTGTTCAAGCCTGGAGTCTGTGTACGATAATTAATTTCGTTCACGAGAAGAACTTTTAAGACTGATTTAATAACCAATACGAAATAAAAGTTTAAATTCTTTTTATCATTTGCTAAAATAAAATCACAATGTATATATTTTTAATTATTTATTTAGTTTTTTTAGTTGCTTTTATTGGCTTTTCAGCCTTTGTTATTTATTATTCTTTTAAATTAAGCGTCGGCCCAAAAGGAAAAATTGGTCTTTTGGCTTACTGTTTATTAATCGGCATTATTATTATTATTTCCTTAATTTTAATTAGTCGATGTCAATGGAGTTGGGATATTTCATTGCCCCAAATTTAAAAAAGGGAACAAGTATGGCTTTTGAATCTTATTTACCAGAAATACATGAAAATGAAGAAATTAAAGTATTTTCTCGAAAACATATTATGTTTTTGCTAATGCCTTTATCTACCATTGCGACAGTTTTTATCTTGCCAATTGTTGGTGTTTTTATTCTTTACAACCTTTCTTCTTTTTTCAGTGAATATCCAGTTAAAAATTTTATTATTTTGATTATGAGTTGCTACTTACTCATTCTTTGTGCAGCCGCTTTGTTTATTTGGTTTCGTTATTATTATTCTTATTTAATCGTGACTGATTCAAGAATTATCGAGATCGAACAAAAAAGCCTATTTAATAGGACTACCTCAGAATTAGAGCTTTTGCGTATTGAAGATGTTAAAGCCTTAGTCAGGGGAATTTTGGCTACCTTTTTAAGGTATGGCGATGTTTTGGTAGAAACAGCCGGAGCTGAAGAAAATAATTTTTTATTCCAAAAACTTCCTAATGCCTCTTATGTAAGTACGCAGATTTTGGAATTAGCACAAAAATCTGCTGGCATTCATGCGCCAGTTTTAGGCGGACGGGCAATAGGATCTAATCAAGAAATACCATCATTTCAAAAAAGTCCCCCTAATAATGGGGAAACAAATAATCAGACTGTTGATAAGGATGCTGAAAACGTGGAAAATAAAGATTCTAACTCAGCTGAAACAAGAGAGGAAAATGAAGAGAATGTTTTATATGAAAGAGGAAAAGATGATAATTACAAACAAAATAATTTAGGTTAAATAATGGTTAGTTTAGTAAGGTTGGAACGGATCTGACCGACCGATGTTTTGATAATCAAGCGGCTGGCCATAAAATTGATACTCACTTATTGTCTTTAAACTATCCCGGTCTATTTTTACAACAGTCGTTTTGGCAGTTGTTGATGGAGTTGATACTGACTGATTAGAAATAAAGTAAATACCGCCTAAAGCAAGTAAGGCAACTAGAACGATTATTACGATTGCAATTATAAGTTTTTTGGGATTCTTAAAAGACTTTTTTTTATTGGGTAGGTCTTCCATAGTTATTATGATTTAATATAAATTTCTCCATCGATTTCTACGTCGAGAATGTTAATACTGGAAGAATTAATTGATACTTTTTTTATTGTGACGAAACGATTAATATGTTCCATCAATGAAAGATATTCTAATATTGAGGCATAGTTGCCTGTAAGACTAAGTTTAAAAGATATTGTGTAGAAATTTAAATTTCCCTTCTTAGCTGCTTGTGTTGGAGCAGTTTTTTCTGTGGTTGTTGAGCTTGATTGCCCTTGCGATTGTCCTTGGGTAGAACCGGTTCCTTCTGTTGCTGGTTGTTTTGACGATTCTGGAGTGGGAGTGGTGATCCCTACAGTTTTTAAACTAATATTACTGCGTTTGGCAATTTCTTCCAATTGGATTACAAAATTATCAATATCTTTTTGCGATGGAATCAATTCATCGGTTTTAGCTGAATTTTTAAGAATTTCCTGGTAATATGTTTCGTTATTTTTTATATCTTCGATCTGTTTTTTATCTTGTAAGTAAGTAGTTTGTTGGGTTTGTAATTGTTCTTTAGCCGTAGTCATTTTTGAGTAAGAAGGCATAATAAAGAAATATCCCATTAGACCAACAATAATTAGGGTGCAAAAAATAATTATGAAATTTGTAGTTTGCTTACTCATTTTTTACTTACTTTATTGATATCCATAGTTATTTTATAATCAAAATTATTGCCTTCTGTCTGTGAGGATGATTCAAAATTTACATTAGAAAATAAATTACTTTTTTCGAGCTCACTGCGGAATTCCATAATTGAACGACGCGAGGCGGCTTGTCCAGAAATATCCACTTTTCCTTTACCGGGTGTTGTATCACAAGTTAAGCTTTTTATTTGGACATCATGTGGCGTTCTGGCTGCAATTTCTTTTAGCATTGAAGGAAAAGAAATTGATTGTTGAGAAAGAGTTTTTATATCATTGATTGTTTTGTTTAACGCTTTAGCTTTTTGATCCAGTTCGAGTAAAGAGGTGTTAGCTGCTTTTTGTGATGCAATATTTTGTTCCACGGTCTTTTCTTGCCGAGTTAAGTTTGCGTTTGAAATATACAAAAATCCAGAAATAGCAAAAGCAATAATCAATAAAAGGAGGCAAATAAAAATTACCCAACCACTTACTTTATTTTTTTTAGGTTGCTCAGCAACTTTAGGTTTGATATTAATTTTAAGCATATTTATGATTCCTTAATATCTCTTAAGGCTGAACCAATAGCTTGTGCATAAAGCGGAATTTCGTTGCGGGGGACTGTTTTCAATGGATAAGTTGTAACATTGGTCCAGGGGTTACCAATTTCCACTTGAATTTTTAATAAATCAGATAAATATTTATCGATTCCAGAAAGATTTGCTCCGCCACCGCACAATAAAATAAGATTTATTTTTTTACTCTTGATTTGTTCTTCACAAAAGTTTACGGATCTTTTTATTTCGTTAGCTAGGTTTTTAAGCATGGGATCAAGGGCTTTTTTGACTTTTTCTTCTAGTTTGCCATTGGTTTCTAAATTTACTTTAATTTCTTCAGCCTTTGATAAATCTATATTTAGAAATTTAGCCAATGTTTCTGTTTGAGTTTTCCCACCGTTTAAAATATTGTGAGTAAATTTAATAGATTCATTAAAAACTAATGAAAAATTAGTAGTTCCGCCACCAATGTCCACAATAAACACTGGTTGTTTGCTCAGTTGTTTATTAATTAAAGCTCGGCCAATAACTAATGGTTCTACTTCTAAGGCATTAATTTCCAAACCGGCTTTGGCTACTACTTCATAAAAATCATTAACAATTTGTTGAGGTGCAACGGCTAAAAAAACTTCTTGTTTATTTTTTTCTTTATTGATAACTCGCCAATCCCAAAAAACTTTATCGAGTGATAATGGAACAAATTGCTTAATTTCTAAAAGGATTGCATCTTTCAGTTCCTCTTCCGGGATAACAGGCATTTTTAGAGATTTAATAAAAGTCGCGGTTTCCGGTAAAGCACAATTGACCTTTTTAATATTAATCGGTCGTAATTTACTTTTCGCTAAAAGTTCGGAAATTGTTTTAGCTAATTCATCCTTCTTAATAATAGAATCTTTACTAAAAGCGCCATCTGGTAAAGGTTTATCATCATAGGCCATTAGGCGAACAAGCCCTCTAGATTTTTTTAACCAGATAGCTTTTATACTGGAATTTCCGATATCCAAGCCCAGTCCGTCATTTGTTGATTCAAATAAAGCCATTAATTAGATTTTAAATCGATTTATAATTTTTGCCAAGACCCAGGTTTTATCACCCAGGCGCCTCCCGGGCCGGTTGTAAATATAGAATCGGCTAAACCAACATCATAATCAAAAGTAGCATTACTATTTAAAGTTAATCCTTTAGCAACAGCAGCTCTTGCCTTTCCGTTACTATTTACCATCATACTACCCTCTAAAACATAACAAATAGCATTAGATGAATTAGAGCTTAATGTCATAGCATCGCTAGTTGTGCTGGTAGTAACTAACAATAGGTAACCTTTAGGGGTTGAATCTGTAGGATAGATATAAGAGTTACTATTTAATGTAACTGTTCCATCAACAATAATAATTGTGCCGGCCGACCCGAAGGCATTATCTAAAAGGATTCTAGAATTAGAGTCCATCAGAAAATTACCCGTAACATAAATAGGGCCTTCTAGGGTTATTTGCGAATTTGATTGCATAGTAAAATTGCCATGAATTTTTTTAGGGCCTAATTGTACCTGTTGATTACCGCCAATTAAATAATCTCCCTCAGAAGTTCCTCCCTTAGCAGCTTCTGTTTTCCAAAAATTATAATCTACTGTTGGTATTTGCGCTGGCGGTGATCCGGGATGTTTAGAACTAGCTGTCGGTGCAGGGCTAGATATTGTTCCTACAGCGTAAGCATCTCCAGAAATACTCGAATTAGCAGATCCAGTAATATTACCATTTGAATAAGCGTTACCATTAATGCGGGCATTAGAATTCATTGAAAGTCCTAGAGTGCCAATTTGAGTTGCATATTTAAAAGCTATTTTAGTAGAACTAGATTCTGTATATAGAGTTACTCTAATGGTTTTTTGCATTTGATAAGCAGTTCTATTAGGAATATAGCCAGTGGAAGTAATTGTTTTGGTATTTGGGTCGATGGTAGCTACTTGGACAGTAAAGGTTCCATTTCCCAAAACAGTATCAGTCTCACCAGTATAAGTGCTTCCTGGTTTGTTAAGTTCATAAAGTGCTTTATGGATACCGCCTTCGGCAATATCTTGAGCTTGTACACTTGTATGCGATTGGTTAATATACTTAAACCCTGTCAAAGTCAATTCAGTTAAAGCGATACCAATCACAGTTAAAATCATTAAAAAAACTAAAGCGCTTACTAGGGCTGCACCCTTTTGGTTGTTTATATTCTTAATCATTTATTCCTTAATTTAATTGTTTGGGTGGTTGAATACGAATATGTTTGGTTATTGGCAATTTGACTAAGAATTAAATTGACCGTCACAGTGGTAATATTTAAACTGGGCGGATTTTCAGGAGAATAAGTGAAAGAGGAAGAGCTTTCAAGCTCGCCAGGAAGTAAAATCTTTGTTTCTAAATTTCGAGCTGAATCAGCATGAGGAATAGTTCTTTTGATGATTTGATTATTGGTAGTATCAAATTTATAGATGATATAATCATACCGATCATATAAGATATTGTTCGATCCGTCAATAGCTAAAACTTTTAGAATTAGGGTGCCTGAGCCTGAATAATACTGTTCTGCAGTCTGAGGATCAACAATCGTGTCAGTAATAGCAGTAGCCGATCTAATATCATCAGCCATTCGATCAACCACGGTTCTTGAATCTATTCTTAATTTATTTTTAATTGATTCAGATCTAAATGATCTGAATAATATAACAAAAATTCCAGTAACTAGAGATAAGATAATTGCCGTTATAGTTATAGATACAACAAGTTCTGTTATAGTTAAGCCTCTTTGAAGATTTGAAGATTTTTTTAACATAGTTAGCTTAAGCTTAATCTTCTTGATTATAAATTAAAGTATCGAGTATGACACTCATTGGACCTTGTTTTCCGGTCCAATCAACTTCAACTTCTGCTTGTTTTATATCCGCGCCGTAGCTAGCCTGGATTCTAGTTATTCGGTGACCGTTTGGCAGGTCAGAAATTGTAACATTTTCTGATGCGTTGGTCATATCAGCAAAAGACATATTTCTTAATTCTTCAATCCGACTCTGGCCGATTCGAGAAGCTATCTGTTTTTGTTTAGTTTCAATATTTAGGATTGTGCTTTTTGTAAATAAAAAAAATATTGAGGTCACCACAACAACCGTAACCGTAGTAGCTATTACTACTTCAACTAACGTAAAAGCTTTTGACTTTTTCATAATGGATTAGTGATTAATAAGTAGAATAAAAATTATTCTTCGGCTGTGACTCGCCAAACTTCTTCTAAAGTAGTTGTGCCGTCTAATGCTTTCATTAGACCATCTTGTCTAAGCGTAAGCATTCCGTTTTTTGTAGCTTCTTTAGATAAAGCGCCGGCTTGAGATTTTTCCAAAATTAATTCTTTAATAGTTTCAGTAAGAGAAAAGATTTCAAAAATACCAATTCGTCCTTTATATCCAGTCTGACTGCATTTTGGGCAACCCTTTTGTTTAAAAAATGTAAGGGGTTTTTTTAAATTGACTTTTGTTTTTTCTTGAGGTCGTAGGGTGCTTAAATCTTCTAATACAAGCTTATAATCGATTGAATCTTTGGCTAAAGTATATTTTTCTTTACAACCTTTGCAAAGCTTTCGGACTAGTCGTTGGGCGATAACCGCATTGACAGAAGATGCAAGCAAAAATGGTTCTACTTTCATATCAATCAACCGGGGTACAGCGCCAGCTGAGTCATTGGTATGTAAGGTTGATAAAACAATATGACCGGTTAAGGCAGCGTGGACAGCCATTTCGGCTGTTTCAAAGTCACGAATTTCGCCAACCATAACAATGTCTGGGTCTTGACGAAGGATAGAACGAAGACCAGAAGCAAAATTATAGCCAATTTCTGGTCTAACTTGACTTTGATTAATGCCTTCCATATTGAACTCAATCGGATCTTCTAAAGTGACGATATTTACTCCGGGTTTATTTAATTTGTCAATAACTGCATAAAGAGTAGTTGATTTTCCAGATCCTGTAGGCCCGGTGACCAAAATCATACCGTTAGGTCTTTTGATACTTTTTTCCAATATATCAAATGACCGGCCGGTTACCCCTAGTTGTTCCAAAGTTAAAACGCCTGATGAAGTGTCCAAGATTCGCAAGACTACTTTTTCTCCATTAGCGACTGGTAAAGTTGATACACGAAAATCGATTTTATGCTCATCAGTTTTAATACTAAAACGGCCATCTTGAGGCAATCTATTTTCCTCAATTTTTAAATTACATAAAATTTTTATTCTAGAAATAATTGCTGATTGAATTGTTTTAGGCAGTTTAACTACTGATTGCAAGACGCCGTCAACTCTGTATCTGACTTCTATACTTTTAATTCCCGGTTCAATATGAATGTCCGATGCATCAATTTTAATAGCCCTGTCCAAAATAGTATTGACCATGCGCGGAATCGGGGCATCCTCTTTTATCAACTCTTCCATATGAGTAGGTTTTACTTCTACTTCAGGTTGGGCGTATTTTGCAATAGTTTGCTCTATTTCTTGCTGCATTTCAGTGTAATGGTCTAAAGCGCGGTTAATATCGTTAGCTGAAGCTAAATAGGGTTCAATTTTTTTACCAATTATTTTTTGCAAGACTTCGACTGTTTCCAAATTTTCCGGATGAGCCATAGCTATACAGATTGTTCCGCTTTTCGTTTTATCAAAAACAACGGTTTTATATTTTTTGGCCAAATCTTCGGGTAAAATTATTAAAATTTCTTTAGGTATAAAAGTATCTTTTAGATCAATAAAAGGAATATCAAAAACTTGCCCATAAACCTCATCAATAATTTTTTCAGAAGTTGGACTCTTAGTTTCAATCACTTCGCGAAGAGGTTTACCAGACTTTTTGGATTCTTGTTTATATTCTTTGAGTTCTTCTGGAGTTACAATTTTTTTTTCTAAAAGTGTTTGTTCAAATTGAACTGAAGGATTAGCCATATAATTCTGATTATTTACATCACCAATTATATCATAAATAAATTAAGATGTCTAGAGTTTCTTGCTCATCAAAGTATATAAACTTAAAAAAATGCACTTAAATTTTTATAACAAAAGGGGTGCTGTATGGGACGATTTTAGAACTTTTATATTTAATAATTATGGTGATTTGCTGGAAAAAGTAAGAACCTGAAACAACATGATTTAGAAATTAAAAGAATTGGCGTTTAGAAGTAGTTCGTTTCATAAAATTATATTCCCTTTCGTTCCCCTTTATCTTTTTCCTTATTTTTCATCTCTTGAATCTCTTGAAAATAGTTTTCAGCCTTTCTCCAAACTAAGCTACTCTTGATTTCTTCCATTTCTTTTTCATAGGAATCTTTATTATTCTCTTTATTTTTCTTTAGATTCAACATTTTTTTTAATTATACTTAAGTTTTTTAATTCATCTTCTATATTGGCTTCTTTTGGCTCATTTAACTTCTTGTGCGCAGAATCTATAATATCAATATCTTTTTGTGTTAGGTGTTCAATGCCTTCTTCATTGATTATTGACATATCTGTAAATTTTCCTACTCCAGGTGCAACTTCAGAAATCTTTTTAGCCTCATAAACATTATAAATACATGTTAGAAGATTATCATTAATAGATATTTTTTTTCCAATTAATGAGTTTAAAGCGTGTGATTCTCCTATTCCGATAGCTTGAAAACCAATTGTATCAAAACATTCCATATTACCAGGGTCAAGAATAGTAAATATATGTGCTTCAGATTCGTCTATTCCAGCAATAATTAAGCTTAATCCCAGTTCTTGTTGTGACATACATTTATCTAAGAAAATTGCTAATTGTTCAGGAAGCTGTTTTGCGCGTTCTTTATAAAAAGCCTCTATCGTCATTCCTCTTGGTTGAAAGTATATAGACTCAATTTTTTGAATTCTAAGCTTTTCGTATTCCTCACAAATCATTCTTGCAATTTCTTTTGTAGAATTGTCCGATTCTGATGAAAGCTTTGATTCAATTATTCTAAAAATATCTATTGCTCTTGTCGCATCACCCGCAGTTAAAGCAACAACTTCTTTATCTATTACGTGAATTTTGCTCTGGTCATGCTCAAACTCTCTAGCTAAAAATGGAGCTGTAATCATTCTATCCGAAGCTACTACAATAGATTTATTTTTTTCGCAAATAGCCGCAATACAAACTGTCATAAGTAAAAACCTTAATTATATACTTCATTATATTCTATTATTTGTTTGTCGTCAAAAAGGTCTGATGTCGCTCAAGATGACATCTTTTCATTAAATACTATGAATTTTGCTTAAGTAATTCTTCTATTGTTATGAGCTTAATCTCTACGCCATCTTTCTTTGCTCTGGCCACTTCTTCATAAGCTCCACGAGTAAAACTAAAAGCATAAATTTCGCCCTTATCTCTGCCAAACCTTTTGATTGCTGTTTCAAAATTATCAACTACATTTCTACCTACTTTTTCCGACTGTTTAACCTGAATTGGATTATGCCATAAATCATAACCATCAATTCCCATGTCAGTGGATTTTCTATCGCTTACTGTTCCATGTATGTTTCTTACAATCCATCCTTGAAATTCAAACGGTTCTAATTTTTTAAGATTATCTATACTCATTGGAGCACCAATTATTTCTATCTTTCCTACTCCTAATTTATTTAATCTATCTTTCATCAATTTACAAGCATTAAGAGAAACATCAATGCCAATCCATTTTCTACCTAATCTTTGAGCAACAGCTATAGTAGTACCACAGCCACAAAATGGGTCTAAAACAATATTATTTTTATTTGAAGATGCTTTTACAATTCTTTCCAATAGTGCTTCTGGTTTTTGTGTTGGATAACCAAGTCGTTCTCTTGATGAAGCATTTATATGTGGTAAGTTCCAAACATCATTTATTCTTACACCTTCGCTTAAATAAACTTTGTATGGTTCTTTTCCTTTTCTTTTTTGCCACCTAAACCATCGCCCCTCTTCATCTTGTTTATAGTGTGTATCTTTTGGACCTGATTTAGTTCCGTATGGGTCAAGCAACTGATTAAAAGTATAATTAATCGATTTTGTATAAAATAATATAACATCGTGCATTCTTTGAAATCTTTTAGATTCCGCTGTATACCGTTTATATGCCCAAATTATCTCATTTTGAAATTTTTTTTCACCGAATAATTTATCCATCATCACTTTTAAATAATAAGAAGCGTGCCAATCACAATGTAAATAAATTGAGCCCGTTTTCTTTAATACTCTTTTACATTCAAATAATCTTTCTTCCATCCATCCAATATAATGATTAATCCCGCCTTTCCATCTATCCTTAAAAGACCTGATTTCAGAACCATCATTCCAAATAACTTCATAGTGCTTATTGCTAAAAAATGGAGGGTCTAAATAGATGAGGTCAACAGAGTTTTCTGGAAGTGTTTTAAGAACTTCAAGATTATCTCCGTGATAAATAACGTCTGTTTGTAATTTTTTTGCCATAATTTTTCACTTTATTATGATTCTATATAATTACAGTTAATAAAATTGCTTCAATTATAGCACCATAGTGATAAAATTAAAATATAATGAAAATTCTATGAGTATTAATTTACCTTCAATTACAAATCCATTTATAAATTAAATAATTTTTAGATTTATATTATGGAGAAAGGATAGATATAAAAATGATACGATTTACCAGTAAAAAAGATACCGGCAAGTACAATAAATTAACTACAGGGCAGGCAGAAACAAGAAAATTAGGCCAAAAACTTGGCCAGGCTATTTTGAAATCTTTGGATAGTAAAGATAACTTTATTATTGGCCTTTATGGAGATCTGGGCGGAGGAAAGACGACTTTTATCAAAGGTATCGCTTCTGGGTTAGGTATAAAAAAGCCAATTACCAGCCCGACTTTTACTTTATTAAAGCAGTATAAAACACCAAAGGTTGAACTTTTTCACTTTGATTTTTATCGTTTGAAAAATCCCAATGATGCTTTTGGTGTTGGGCTTGAAGAGTACTTAAAAAAACCAGGCAGTGTTTCTGTAATCGAATGGGCTGATAGGGTAGAGGGATTTTTATCCCAAGAGAATTTAGCAATAGAATTTGATTTCATCAGCCAAAATCAGAGAAAATTAACTTTCAAGCCAAAAGGCAAGAAATATAAAGAATTAACAAAATTACTATTTGCTTAAACTTAATACCTAATTTATGTTTTTATTTATCGATACAACTGAAGATGAAATAATTTTGGCCTTGTTTGAAGAAAACAAGATTTTAAGACAGATGACTGAAAAAGCTCGTTACCGGCAATCAGAACTTTTGTTAATTGAAATCGATAATTTTTTAAGAAAAAATAAAGTGAGTCTGGATAGCTTGAAAGGAATAATAGTAGTCAAAGGACCTGGTTCTTTTACCGGAACCCGAATTGGCGTTGCAACTGCTAATGCTTTGGCCTTTGCTTTGGATATTTCGATTTTAGGGATAAAAAAAGAAGGTTCAAGTCTCAAAAAACTGATCAAAAAATATTACAAAAAAGTTAGAAGTAAAAATCCAATTTTACCGATATACTCCAAATCACCAAATATAACTATAAAGAAAAAGAATTAAAAAATCGGAGAAACAGCTCCGATTTTTTTTACATATTTTTAAGAAACTATTTTAGAGTAAAGTGATTGAATAAATTTTGTTATCCGACAAGACATACATCTTTTTACTGGCTTCGTCGACAAATAATCCTTTCAAATTATTGAAGCTATCGGCAGTATATTGGCCTTTATATTCACCAGTGTTGACATCTATCACAATCACTGCTTTCTTAGTCTGGTCAATAATATAAACATTTGTGTAACCGGATTTAGTAAAGATAAAGGTTGGTTTTTCCAAAGAGAATGGCATATCTTTGATGGCAAATGGTATCTGTGAACCTCGCGAAAACTGCATTATTTGACCATTTGATGACAAGACAAAAACAGTCTCGCCGGTGGTAATAGATACTGCTTTGGAAAGATCAGGATTGCCGGTCAAGTAGTCAACGCCAATTGAATAGCCAGCCAAAGTCTTGGCATGGCGGTAAATTTTATTAGTTTGGGGAGACAAAATATAAAGATAATTTTGATAAGAAGAAATAGCTAATCCTTTTTCCCAATTACCTCCCAATGATATATTTTGAGGGACAATTGAGTTGGCCGCTGGATCGTATAAAGAAAGACCAGGGCCATCATCATAAAGCAGAAGAGTATTATCAATAGTTGAGGCAGCTGATATAAATTTTCCTGGAGTCAAGGTTTTATTAATTTTTGTTACTGATTTATCTTTGGTGACAAATCGATATGCAGTTGTGCCGTTTTCTTGGAATGAAAAATAGTCAGCACCAATTAAAAATAAGTAAGAAGTTTTGGTGTCTGTGCCAAAGTCACCAACAACTTGCGGATTTTGCAACCGATATACTAAATCGGCTTTATCCAGTTCTTCATTAATTTTATCCAAAAGGCTTGCCACTTTTGATTTGTAAGTTTTATTATTAGCAATTGATTGAGCTTCTGATTTTGCTTCATTCAAAAGACTTTTAGCTCCGTTTCTATCTTTATAAATTAGGGCTGCTTCGGCTTTTTGCTCTTTATTTAATGCATCATTATAAATTCCTTCAACCCGGGTTAATTCCTTCTGAGCGCTTTGTTTGTAATAAAGAATACCAATACTGGACAAGAAAATAACCAAAGCAATAATAGTTAGATATAGATATTTATTTGAAGTCTGTTGGCTATCAGTTTTCTTTTGAGTGAAAAATGATAGCAAAGTTTGTCCAACTTTTCCAAAGAAATATTTGGTCTTTGAAGCCAAGCTTGAGGTTTGCGTTTTTTGAGGTTGGTATTGCGGTTGAGAGGACATTTTTTCCGAAATTATTTTTTCGGTAGTATGCTTTTCTGGTACCATTCTGCCGGCAGACTCTTTTATCTCTTTGTCAACTGGTTTTTCAGGCATTTCAGGATGTGTTTTTATTTCCTCTGTTGTTTTTTCTGGTTCTTCTTTCAGTGATGGTTCATGAATTGGTTTTTCAGATTTTTTGCTTTTTAAATCATTTATTTTACCTTTAATATTTCCAGAAGCTTTGCTAAAGAAGGGTATAACTGTCCTTTTACTAGTTCTTTTAACTTTTTGGAAGCCATCACCTAAGGCAGCTTTGCTCCGGCTAAAAATTGGCTTGGCCTTTTCTGAAATTGTTTCCAGCCTGCTTTTTGGTTCAGCAATCCAGATTTCTTCTTCCTCTTCAATCACTTCTTCATCAGCAATTTTTTCTTCAGTCAAAACCCTTATTACCAGAAGAGAAGTTCCTAATGCGTCTTCTTCTTCTTTTAAAAATTCAGCCAATTTTTTAACCGCCTGGTTCGGCGATTTGTCGCCAATTATTTTTTTAATATTATCAAGCGACATACTATAAAAAAGACCCGGTGTGCTTATTAGAATTCTGTCTTCTGGTTCCAGTTGTCCGGAGGCAATATTGACGAAAGTTTTCAAAGGATCAGGGTTTTTGCTTGGCGAATAAAGTCCTTCTGAAATATGGGTCAGCTGGTTGTTTCTCAGTAGATAAGTTTCAGCGGAACCGACTTGAGTGATATGTAAAGTGTTATCACTCAGGCATCCACAAATAGCATTGATTTTATTAAGCCAGTTGGTTTTGCCGTTTGCTGCCAAATCACCCAGTTCTTTATTTACTGCTTTAAGGCCAGATTCAAAACTTACTAAAGCATCGCGATCTAGATCAGCAAAATATTCTTCCTTTATTGTTTCAATAATCATTTCACCAATTTCAGCCGCTTGCGGATCAGGGCTGGCGATTTCTAAAACAAAATAAAGAGTGCCATGCTGTTTTTCAAAAAAATCAGCCGGTTCATAAATATAAGCACGCGAATAGCCTAACTTTTTTTTAGGCCGCTCAGATAGTAGCTTTCCGTACTTAGTGGCTAATTTTTCACGCATTGAAAAAGATTTTCTATCTTCTTTTTTATCGTCCATAAAATTTGTAAGTTTAAAATTTACTGATATAAGATTATCATATTAAAATGCAAAATTCAAATAGTAATTAAATAAATCCAAAGTATTTCAAAGCTCAAATTATTTCAAATGAAAAATTATTTTCAATTCATTTACTTTTTATATTTAATAGTGTATAATATAAAATTGTCAATTGAAATTTGGTTATGAAATAGAATTTATTGTCATTTGGATTTGATATTTGAAATTTTTTTAGAATTTGTCTACCACATCAAAATTAGAATAATTTTGATGTAAAGGAGAGCTAACGAAGTATGTAGCTTTATTTAAAAAAGCGTAATACGAAGTTCAGCTCGACGTGGGGCTGCTTAGATTCGACAGGAGTTTTATAATTAAAAGTATGCAAGTCGAGAGTGTCAGCGATCTCGTAAAATCACTGACAATTTTAAGTGCAAAAACACTTTTAAGCAAGGTCAAAACTGCTTTTGCAGGATTTGCTCTTGCACCAGCTGTAGCTTAATCCCTACAGCCGTCTCTTCTAGTTTTCTCGGTGGCTGGATAAGAGGCGTCAACTAGCCGAGATAGATTTTCTGGATGCTTAGGCCAGATAATTGAAACTAAAACTAAGCTATGATTAGTAGATTTTGTTTATTTTATACTACTGATAAGAAACTCAAAATAAACTAAGCTTGTAGAAGATTTTTGATTATCCTTCTGGACGCGGGTGCGATTCCCGCCAGCTCCATAAATTTATTAAACGGTTCTTCAGAGCCGTTTTGTGATATAATTAGACAAATAATAAAAAGGAGTTATCTATGCCTGAAGGAACATTTATGCCTGAAGAATTAAATAAAAATCAGGCTAGCGAATCTTTAAAGGTAGAAAAAATGCCTATTAAGATACAAGTAGCTAGAATTGGTCTTTTGATTTTAGGATTGATTGGAATCATCGCGGCTTTTCCTTTATTATTTTATATTTTATTATTTTATATTTTTAAATTATGGAAGTTGGCTGCCGTATCTCACACTTCAAGTATAGCTTTTACTATTATTTTGATTTATTTTGTTCCTTTAATAATAATATTAGTCTTTTTAGGAATATTTACATTTATAACAGTAAAAGCAATCGGTAATAAAAAAATTTGGTCAAAAAATACTGGTATTGTTCTGGGAACTTGGACTACTTTATGCTCACTATCAGGTATGGCTGTTTTAGGAATTGTCCATTTGGTTACACTTTTCTTTTTTTCCTTTTTTATGCTTTTTTTGATTGGGATTTTATTAGGCATTTTAATTGTTATTGGTTTAGTTGGCAAAGAAGCAGATAATTGGTTTAGAAGTTCACCCGTATCACCTTCACCAACACAGCCAGTTGCTAAAAAAGGTATGTCCACTGGTGCCAAAGTGGGAATGGGAGTTAGTATTGGTTGTTGTGTAATTATTTTAATTGTTATTGTAATTTATTTTGCTTATCTAGTTATAGTAAATCCCCGCCTTTGGTAGGCACAAGTCCGAATTCTTTCTACTATAGATGTAGGATAGGTTCTAATGATTTCCTATTCCTAACAATTAATTTTATTTTTCTGATATCAGGGGTGCGATTCCCGCCAGCTCCATAAATTTATTAAACGGTTCTTCAGAGCCGTTTTGTGATATAATTTAAATGAGCCTTTTTGTGATATAATTAAATAAGATAAATATAAATACATTATGGTCAAAGTTAGAGTTACAAAAGAAGAAGCAGATAAGTTAATGAATATAAAAGGCAATGTAACTAGTTCAATATTAAAGGCGGGTTATCAATTTATTCTTCATGAAAAAGGTGAAAAAGGTATTAAGACAGTTGAACAAAGACTTAAAGAACTGGGTTATCCATTGGGATTTAAAGAAATATCTTCTTTCAGATGGTACCCTATATCACAGGCTTGTTTATTTTATCTTGCAGCTCTTGATGTTTTTGACTGGGATGAGTCCAAAGCTTTTGATATAGGGTACAATACTCCTTTATATTCTATTCTGACAAAATTACTGTATCGGTACTTTTCCCTAGAAAGGATGCTTAGAGAGGTTCCAAGATATTGGCTAGAACACTTTGATATTGGAGAAGTAGAGTGTGTAGAATCTAATAAAAATAAAAGATGTGCAATCTTGCGTATAAAAAATTTCAAAAAATTCCACCCCATACTTTATATTTATATGAAAGGATATATAACAAGAGTTCATGAGATGGCCATAAAGAAAAAAGCTGTTAAGGTTGAACAAACAAAATGCATTTATAACAACGATCCTTATGATGAGTTTAAAATAACTTGGTAATAAATATTCCTTTCGCCATATAATTTCTGCTGACTTCTACTAATGAGGTCCGAACTTTTTCTACTATGCTCCATTCTTCGCCCTTCGGGCTACGAATGGTAAACCAATTCTCTATATTTTCTAGCAATAGACAAAAACATTTTCAAATTAGCGAAGAATGCCCTTCCGAAGCTTTATGTGTAGGAGGGCTTTTGTTATAATATTTTCTATGCACTATGTTTATTTATTAAAACTTTCTAATAATGCTTATTATGTAGGTCAGACAAAAGACCTTAAATTAAGATTAGCAGAACACAATAGAGGCAAAGTTTTTTCAACAGTAAAACACAAACCACAAACTTTAGTTTGGTATTGTGCTTTTAAAAATAAAAAGAAAGCTCTTGATTTTGAAAAATATTTAAAAACTGCTTCAGGTAAAGCTTTTCGTAATAAAAGATTTATATAAATATTTTTTATTTTCATAGTCCTTATTAAACGGCTCGCCAGAACCGTTCCTTATTTTATTATTGACAAGTAATATTTTTTGTAGTATAATAGAAAAAAATAAAAAGATTGATCATTATGAAAGATGCAATAAAAAAAGGTTTAGGATTTGGCGTAAGTTCAGCAATAATTACCACTTTAGGAGTTATAGTCGGTATTCATTCTGGTACTGACTTAAAGCATGCAGTTATTGCAGCAATTTTAGTTATAGCTTTTGCCGATTCAATGGCAGATTCATTAGGTATTTATTTTTCTGAAAAATCTAGATGCGATAGTACACAAAAAGAGTGTCTTACTTCAATGATAGCTGCTTTTTTAGGCAAATTTTCGTTTGCCTTAACTTTCCTTATTCCGATTATTATATTTTCTAATTTACACACTGCAATTATCATAGATTTAGTTTACGGCATGGTACTTTTAACTATAGTTACCTATCGTATGGCTAAGGAAAAGAAAGAGAATATTTTTAGGATGATAGCTTTTCATATAATTTTGGCCATTTTTGTTATAACAGTTTCCCATTTTATTGGTATATGGATAAATGCAAAATTCGGTGGCGGAGTTTAATAAAAATATTTTTTGTATTTAGTCAAAGTTACCTTATTATCATTATTATCATTAACTTTTCCCAATCCATCAATTCCTTCACCAGACGGTTCAAACTAATTTCCCCTGAGCTCCATAAATTAAAAACGGCTTTAATGAGCCGTTTTTGTGATATAATTAAATAAAATAAATTTAAGTAAAATTAATTAATTTAAAATTACAAATTATGGCCAAAGTTAAACTTACAAAAAAAGATGTCAATAAAATAATGAAGTTTAAGGATCAAACGAGAGGGGCAGTACTGCAAACTCTGGGAGATTATATTTTGGATAAGAAAGGTTCAGTAGGTTTAGAGAAAGTTGAAAAGAGATTAGCTGATTTGGGTTATCCTTTAGAATTAAAAGAGATTTCTCCTTACAAATGGTATGAAGGACCGATAGACGTTTTGCTTACTTTGATTATTATTGAGGTTTTTAATTGGGATGAATCAAAAGCTTTTGATATCGGGCATGATTCATTAGTGGATTATTCTCCGGTGGCAAAATTATTATTATTGCATATCTCGATTGAGAAAACAATTAAGAATGCTCCAAAGGTTTGGTATATTTTCTCCCATGTGGGAAAACTTAAAGTTACTAACTATAATATAAATAAAGGGTTTACAACATTGCGCATAGAAGATTATGAAAAATTTCACCCAGCTTTATACGAATATCTAAGGGGTATCTTTACCAAAGTTATTGAAACGACAACTAAAAGTAAAAAGGTGAATGTAAAACAAACAAAATGCCTTTTTTGGAATGATCCTTACGATGAGTTTAAAATAACTTGGTAATAAATATTTTCTGCCTTTAACCCTTGCCATCCCACCAATTCCTTCACCAAGCGGTTCCAACTGATTCCCCTGAGCTCCATAAATTTATTAAACGGCTCGTAAGAGCCGTTTTTGTGATATAATTGCAATAAGATAAATATAAATGCATTATGGCTAAAGTAAAACTAACCAAACAAGAAGCTGCCAGAATTATGAAAATAAAGGGCAATGTAAACGGAGCAATCTTTAGCTCTTATTATAAATATATTGTTGCCAAAAAGGGAGAGAATGCAGTAAAAGCAATAGAAAAGAGGTTAGGAGAAGTCGGTTGTCCTATAAAATTAAAAGATTACTCTTTTTCTGGAATGTATCCCGTAGCTAATTCTTGTTTACTTGGTTTGGCCACTTTGGAATATTTTGATTGGGATGAATCAAAAGCATTTGAAATAGGTTATGAAGCCCCAATGTACTCAGTTGTTACAAAAATATTAATGAAGTATGTTTCTATTGAAAGAATAATTACGGATAGCCCTAAATATTGGTATAGGTTTTTTGACTTTGGAGAACTGAAATGCACTAAATATGACATAAACAAAGGTTATGCCATTTTACGCCTGGAGGGTTTCAAAAAATTTCACCCGATTGTCTATAGTTATATTGTCGGTTACATGAAAAGGATTTCAGAGTTTGGCAATAAGAGCCAAAAAGTTAAGGCAGTACAAACAAAATCTCTTTTTAACAATGATTCCTATGATGAGTTCAAAATAACCTGGTAATAAATGTTTTCTGTTCGTAACTCCTTCCAGCCCACTAATTCCTTCACTAAGCGGTTCAAACTAATTCCCCTGAGCTCCATAAATTTATAAAAATGGTTTTTAAGAGCCATTTTTTTGTGATATAATTAAAACAAGATAAATAGAAATAATAAATTATGGCCAAAGTAAAACTTACAAAAAAAGAAGCTGACAGGATAATGAAGATAAAAGGCAATACACGGGGAATCACGTTCAAAACTGGTACAGAATATATGCTAAAAAGAAAAGGTAAAAAGGGTTTAACGATGGTTGAAAAAAGATTAACCGAACTAGGTTATCCAGTGAAACTTAAAAAAATTTCACCCTTTAAATGGTATTCTTTAGCTTTAGATTGTTTAGTCTTATTGGTTGTTCTTGAGGTTTTTGGCTGGGGCGAAAAAGAAGCCTTTAATATGGGCTATGAGTCTCCTTTAAGTTCTATTTTTACTAAAATATTGATGCAATTTTTAGTTCCAAATAAATTTAAGAAACTAGCTTCAAATTATTGGCGAAAATATTTTGATTTTGGGAAGCTAGAGATAGTGAATTATAGTGAAAAAGAAAAATATGGAATAATAAGATTAAATGGTTGGCGCAAGTACCATCCATTAATTTGTTTATATAATCAGGGTTATTTTCTAAGAATTATTGAAATGGGACTAATAAAAGGCAAAGTAAAAGTTGAGCATACTAAATGTCTTTTTAGAAATGACCCTTATGAGGAATTTAGAGCTATTTGGAAATAAATATGGCTAAAGTGAGACTTACCAAAAAAGAAGTTAATCGATTAAAGAAAATCAAGGGGAATATTAAAGGAGATATTTTAAAGGCATTTCATGAGTATATTCTTAGGGAAAAAGGTGAAAAAGGTGTCAAAGCAGTTGAAGAAAGATTAAAAGAATTAGGTTGGCCTTTCCAATTTAAAGAAGTATCCGCTTTTAAATGGTACCCAGAAGCTCTTATTTGTCTAACCCACCTTGTTTATTTAGAGGTTTTCAATTTAGATGAATCAAAAGGATTTGACCTTGGGTATAACATTCCTTTATACTCCATTGTTATAAAGTTACTAATGCAATATTTTATTTCAGTGGATAGAGTCGCCAAGGAAGCTCCAAAATTTTGGCAGAGGTATTTCGACTTTGGAGAGATGAAATGTACAAAAATTGATTTAAGAAAACAATATACTATACTTTGCTTATATGGTTTCAAAAAATTTCATCCACTTGTTTATGATTATTTAAGAGGTTATTTAGCAAAAGCTGCCGAAATGACAGCTAGGGGAAAGAATGTAAAAGTAGAGCAAACAAAATCTCTTTATAATAACGATCCTTACGATGAGTTTAAAATAACTTGGCAATAAATATTTTCTGTTACACACTCTCTAATTTCTTCTACTATGTTCCAACCCATTAATTCCTTCACCAAGCGGTTCAAATTGTATCCCCTGAGCTCCATAAATATGGGTGCGATGGAACCATATTTCCAAGTATAAAAAAGATGAAATTCGTAAGAAAATCGTCTTTTTTTGTTTACCCCAACCGGGTAGGATCTAATTAGTCTAATATTATGTCCTTTTCTTTAACTTTATCCATTTAAGTTATATAATCTAACTATTAAACAAATAATAAACATTAATCATTCTCAAACTATCAATAATAAAGTGTTATAAATAAAAAAAATGGATCAAGAAAATAAAATTGCAATATATAAGAACATTGTCAGAGGTTTAGGGCAGGTGCTGGCTGTATCTAAAATTTATCCTCCTCATCATCCTATAGTTAAGGAAAAATCTAAAGAAGTTTATAATGAATTGAATAACTTTCTTAGTACCAATGGCAAATTAGTGCTTTCTGTATCATCAGAAGCAACTTTGTTAATTAATGGGAAAGAACTAATATCTGCCGATAGTCCGACGGCACGTTTTATGCAAACCTTTCGTAATTTGAATATAGGATCCGTAGAAATATTGCCAAAAATAACATTGGATGAATTTCTCGTGTTTATTGATTTATTAATAAATGTCGATAAATTACAAGAAGAAGGAGCTATCAAAGAGTTTTTAATGGCAAAAAAAGTGACACATATTATGCCTTCACTTGCTTCCTATAAGTTAGTAAATGAGAATGAAACTATTACAAAAAAAGGTAGTGTTAAAGGTAGGGTTATAAGAGTAGAGGACTTACCCCCTGATGTAATTAAAAGATTTACCTCGGATTTAAATATTAGGGACATAGATAAAAAAATAAAATCAGGGAACCAAACTTATCAAATATTAGCCCATGATGCAGAATCACTTTCTCATATGATAGCTAACAATATAAAAACAAAAGATCAGTCCGACCAGATCACAAAGATTCTTTGGTTGATTGGAGATTATTTGGTAGATGAGATTCAAACAGCAAAACAAAAAAAGATAAATACTCGAGTTTTAAATGAATTAAAGGATAAACTCCTTATTTTGTACGAAGAGAAGAAGGTAAAGACTAAGATGCCCCCCATTAAGGAAGTTGATAAGGCTTTTACTACTATAAATGCTGCCCTACAAATAAAGGGACTAATTTCTCTCTATGCAAAAAAGAAAAAAGAGCAAGAAATCTTACTTGATAAGCTTAAGAAAATTATAAAAGAACTTCCATCAGAAAGTCAGCTGTACCGAAAGGCGAAAGAAGATTGGGATAGAATAGACCATAGTAAACTTGAAATATCTTTGTTTACTAAACGCAATAAATTATGGCCAAAGTAAAACTTACAAAAAAAGAAGCTGACAGGTTAATGAAGATAAAAGGAAACTCTAGTGGTTCCTTATTAAGTTCTTATTATTCTTATGTTTTGAAAAAAAGCGGAGAAAGTGGAATAAGATTAGTTGAAGAAAGAATGAAAGAATTAGGCTATCCAGCTAATCTCAAAAATTTATCTGAAGCGTCATCTTTTAGATGGTATCCGACTTCTCTTTCTATTTTCATAATTCTTATTATTTTAGAAATATTGGATTGGGATGAATCCAAAGCTTTTGATCTGGGTTATGATGCTCCTTTGCATTCTATTATTCCAAAATTATTAATAAAATTTATTTCACTAGAAAGAGGGATTAAAGAAGTTCCAAATTATTGGCAAAAGCTCTTTGATTTTGGAAACTTGCAGTGTACTAAAATTAATATAAAGGACAAATATCTCATTTTACGATTATTCGGTTTTAAAAAATTTCATCTGACTAGTTACTTTCTTATGATGGGTTATTTGACTAAAATTTTTGAAATTGCCACTAGAAGTAAAAATGTAGAAGTAAAACAACTAAAATGTCTTTTTTGGAATGATCCTTACGATGAATTTAAAATAACTTGGTAATAAATATTTTCTGTTACACATTCTCTAACTTCTTCTACTATGTTCCATAAATTATATAACGGCTTTAAGGTCTTTTTTTATTATGACAACTTTATATTTAGTAGTATAATTAGATAGAGCTTTAACTATGAAAGAAATTATTTCTAAAAAAGAAGTTGCTGAGATAATGAAAACTAAAGGTGAAATATTGGGTGATTCCATCAAGGTCGACCTGAAATATATTTTATTCGCAGAAGGGAAGGAAGGTTTACAAAGATTGGAAGATGAGATGGCTAGATTAGGTTACTCCATAAAATATAAATCAATCAAAAGAAATGATATTTATCCTGCAGGCATGTTATCTTTAGAATTTACAGTAATTGATAAAATTTTTCATTATGATAAGGAAAAATTAGAAAAAATGGGCAGAGTTGAAGTTAATATGTCTCTTTCGATTATAAGATTTTTTGCCAGGTACTTTATTTCAATTGAAAAAGCTGCTAAAGAAGTCCAAAGAATGTGGGCCCAACATTATAATTTCGGTAAGATCGAGTTAAAAGAATATGACATGAAAAAGAAATATGTTTTAATAAGTCTTGATGATTTTAAGATCCATCCTTCTATTTGCTATGTTTTTAAAGGATATTTTGCTGGTATTCTTGAAATGATAGTCGGACATAAAGTTTCCGCTGAGGAAACAAAGTGTGTTTATCGCGGAGACGATCATCATGAATTTTTATTGAAATGGTAAATAATAAAAAATAAATAACTGACTAAGGACTTAATTATGGCCAAAATAAAACTTTCTAAGAAAGATGCTAATAGAATTATGAAGGTCGAGGACCAAACTAGAGGAGCAATACTGCAAACTCTAGGAGATTATATTTTGGATAAGAAAGGTCCAACAGGTTTAGAGAAAGTTGAAAAGAGATTAGTGGATTTAGGCTACCCACTAGAATTAAAAAAAATCTCTCCTTACAAATGGTATGAAGGACCAATAGACGTTTTGCTTGCTCTGGTTATTATCGAGGTTTTTGATTGGGATGAATCAAAAGCTTTTAATATCGGGCATGATTCGTTAGTAGATTATTCTTCAGTTGCAAAAATATTATTATCTCATGTTTCTCTTGAGCAAACAATTCAGAATGCTCCAAAAGTTTGGCATTTTTTCTCCCATTTGGGGCAACTTAAATTTACTGACTATAATGAAAATAAAGGATTTGCAATACTGCGCTTAGAAAATTATGCAAAATTTCACCCAGCTGAATACGAATATCTAAGAGGTGTCATGGCCAAAGTTCTCGAAATGATAACTAAAAGTAAAAAGGTAAATGTAAAACAAACAAAATGCCTTTTTTGGAACGATCTGTATGACGAATATAAATTTACTTGGAAATAAATAAAAAGACAGACTAAAATCTCCCTTTTTAATAAATCTTGTCTATTCTAGTACTGGACCGTAATGCTTAGCCATAATCTTTACCACTACTCTATTTACCCTTAATAAGTTAAGAATAAGACAATAAAACAGAGGTCCGAACATTTTCTATCATGCTCCACCATGAGATAATTTCAGACCGTTCAGTGAGTATTTTGAACGGTTTTTGTATTTGATAATATTTCTTTTCTTTGTATCTTACAAAAGGAGAACAAATTAGCCGATAAATTAGTTAATCAAACACTAGATAGCCATTTAGGTAGTTAAGGCTGTTAATTAGAGTAAGTTTATTGACAGCAAATCATTATTTGTTATGATGTTTAAGTAATTGCTTTAGATAAAAAGTTAATGTTAAAGTGGCAATAAGTAAGGAAAATAAAGGTTAGACATGAAAGATTTTAAAAAATATTTAATTTTCTTGATTGTTCTTATCTTTTTGTTTTTTTCTATCAGTATTCAGTCTGTTCAGGCTGCCCCTGTAAAAATTATAGGTGTTGTTAAACCAACAATTAGTTTTATTATTAAACCTGTTGCGCTGACTACTTCTAGTAATTTGACTATTTTTGGCGGAGAAATGGGGATTATACCTACTTTGGTACGTACTTCTTCACCAGATATTAATTTAGTTATTCTAACCAACAATAAAAATGGCTACACAATTACTATTCAAGATCAAGGGGATGGAATCCATTCGGGTCTTTATAATTCAAAACTTAAGTTTTTAATTGGTTCAGCTGATTATAACTATAAAGAAATAGCTGATTTGTCCAAAAATCCTGGTTTTGGAGTTCAGGCGCGGTCAGAGCAAGCCAGTATAGCTTCCCGTTACGATCAATCTGGTAATAAAGTTGGCGGTTATGAAAGAGTACCAGAAAATCTAGCTTCTTATCCTGGTCCAGCTGATTATCATATTATTACCCTAACTCATAAAGCTAGGTCTAGTGGTTCTACGCCAGCTGGCACCTATGTTGATATAGTAGCAGCAGTGGCCATAGCTAATTTTTAAAAACCATTGACTTTTATAATATAATTGTGTATAATGGCTACAGAATAAAATTAATGTGGAAAACTTAAATTTTTAAATATTTAATAAATAATTAAAAAAAGGAAAAATTAAAATGGAAGGCAAAAAAATTAGAACAAAAACGAGGAGAATATTAACCTTAAGTCTTATTTTAGCTATTTTAAGTCTTTTTATTTTTCCACAGTTAGTTTCAGCCGCTGCTTTAACTAGTATGAAAGATACAATGACCAGATTGAAAAAGAATACAGCGGGTAATCATACTATTCAGTTTGTTACTCCAACTGGAATTGCTAATGGAAATACAGTAACTTTAACTTTCCAAAGTGATTTTAACATTGCTTCTGTTGTTACGGCCGATGTAACTTTAGAAGGAGCTGCAGTGACCAGTGCTGTTCCCGTTGGTCAAGTTCTCACTATTACAGCTGCAGTTGCCAATGTTGTTGCCCCAGCCGGTACAGCTGATATTGTGATTACTAATAACCATATTACCAATGCTACTACAGCCGGTTCCTATACTCTTGCTATCGCTGGTACATTTGGCGATACTGGTACAATAGCCCTAGCCATTGCTGATGAAGACCAAGTTTCAGTTTCAGCCACAGTTGACCCTTATATATCTTTTAATGTTACTGATGCAACCGTGGCTTTAGGTACACTGAGTCCAACGGCAGTTAAAACCGATACCGCAGCTATGACTGCAGCTACCAATTCGGCTTCTGGCTATTCAATTACTGTTTCTGGTGCTACCTTAACTAGTGCAGGTGATTCAATTACAGCCATTGGTGGTGCACATGCAGCATCAAATCCAGGTACTAAGCAGTTTGGTTTAAGAATTGCTGCTGCAGGCGGTAGTGGTGCACCGGTTGATCCTTATGATGATCCGGCGGAATACGCTTATGATGGTGTCGCCTCACCTGATCAATGTTGTAGTTGTGCTGGCACATCAGCTGTTACTACTTTTACCATGACTTACATGGCTAATATTTCCTACACAACAAAACCAGGTTCTTATTCTACCACTCACACCTATATTTGTACTGGAACATTTTAAAGATACCGGAATTTATAATTTTAATTAAAATCAGAGGCAAAAATGCTTAAAAAAATACCTTTAGGGATAATTTTTGTTTTAATTTTATCCTCTTTTTTATTTTTACCATTTAGATCTAAGGCTCAAGGAGTTTCTGAACGCGGGCAGGGATTAACTATTTCTCCACCAATTGCTGAATTTAATGAACAACTAGGAAAAGTTTCAACTTATGTAATTAGTATTAGTAATCCAACCAAAAAAATAGTTGAATTTTACCCGGTGGTTATGAATTTTCGAGCCAAAAACGAAACTGGGGAACCGAGTTTTTATCCGGCTACTGAAGAAGAAAAAGCTTTCTCTTTAGCTCATTGGATAAAATTTTCTAATGATAAAGTTGTTCTTCCTCCAGACCAAACTATTAACTGGTCCTACACAATTGAAGTTCCACAAAATGCCGAACCAGGCGGTCATTATGGAGTGATTTTCTTTGCTACCAATCCACCAAATAAAAATGAAAATGTTTCCCAAATTAATATTGCCAGTATGATTGGTTCTTTAATTTTAGTTAAAACACCAGGCGATGTCCGAGAAGAAGGAAAGGTGACAGAATTTTTAGCTCAAAGATTTTATTTGAAACCACCAGTTAATTTTACAACTCGTATCACCAATTCCGGTAATGTTCATTTTAAACCACTGGGAAAAATAATAGTCAAAAATTTGTGGGGCAAACAAGTTGAAGAAATTGTCTTTAATCCTGGTGAAGGTAATGTTTTGCCGGAAAGCACCCGTAAATTTACAGAAGAAAAATGGGCGCCTCAGATTAGCGGATTTTGGACAATTCCGATTGGCCGTTTTACAGCTGATTTAAATCTTACTTATGGTGACAGTAAAAAGCCGTTAAACAGTCAATTTATTTTTTGGGTTATTCCTCTATGGTTGATTATTTTGTTAGCAATAATACTGGCTATTATCATTATTTGGGTCATTGTTAAACTAGTTAAGCGAAAGAATGAAAAATAAAACCCCTTGAACCCAATCAAAACAAGAGTAAAAATGTAAAATAAACTTCTAAGTGTTCCTAAATTTTTTAAATAAAAATAAATAAAAGTTCCTAATATAACGATCGCCACTTCAACCCTCATTCCTGGAGTTATTCCAAGACCCGAAAAATTTCCAAAGAAAGTAAAAAATTTTAAAACTAAGTCATTATGAGATTCCGGTAAAAGATAAATAATAATGCACAAAGTTAGTTGGTGAAACCGGAACATGGGTTGAAAATGGTTCTAGAAAAATTCTCAAAATTACAGCGAAGGAAAAAGTCAGAATAAAATAAATAAAAGGAATTTTTGAATTTTCTAAAGCGTTAATAATCCATTTTTCTGCATCAATAATTCTTCTAAAAATCTCATAATAACGTGACTTTTAAAAATTAATTTATACTTAATTCTATAGCTTGTACTATAATATAACAATTTATCTTTAAAAAAAGGACCCAGGTATGAAATTTACGGCTTTATTGAGCCGTTTTTATTTATGCCATTGAGAATTATTATTTTTTGGAGTATAATTAGATTATTAGATATTAATAATTAATTGATTGGTTTATCATGTCACCTCTGACCCCAGCTGAAAAAAAGTTGATTGAAAGCTCAACCTATTATCAATCCTATCAAAAAGCAAATGGCTGGCAGAAAACAGCCAAACTTTTAAGAGATAGAATGCATCAGAATTCAAAAGGAGATCGAAGAAATAATTAATTATTTCTTCTCGATGATTTAATACAAAAACGGTTAGGTTAGAGCCGTTTTTGTGATATAATTTAATAAATAACTAGAATTAACCTATGGTTAAGATAAAAATAAACAAATCTGAAGTAGATAAATTTATGAAAGTAAAAGGTAACGTTACTGGGGCACTGATAAAGGCCCAACATCAGTTTATTCTGAACAAAAAAGGCAAAGAAGGGGTAGCAAAAGTTGAAGAAAGATTAAAGGAATTGGGCTACCCTTTGGATTTAGATAAAATTTCTTCTTTTGGTTGGTATTCGGCAGCTTATATTTGCTTGATCTGCCTTGTTATATTGGAAGCTTTCGATTGGGATGAGCAAAAAGCATATGATATTGGTTATGATTCTCCTTTGTATGCCATTTTGACCAAATTACTGATTAAGTACCTTGTATCATTGGATAAAGTTTTTCCGCAAATTCCGAGATATTGGGATAAGCATTATGATTTTGGTGCAATGAAAGGCATAAAACTAGATCAAAAAAATAAGTATGTGATAATGCGTCTGACCGGTTTCAAAAAAGTTCATCCAATTTGGTATATTCAAGCTCGTGGCTACTTAGCTAGATTAGTTGGGATGTGTACTCGAAGCTCAAATGTCCATGCAGAACAAACAAAATCTGTTTATAAGAATGATTCTTACGATGAATTTAAACTAACCTGGGAATGATTATGGCTAAAGTTCAAATAACCAAAGAAGAAGTTCAGAAAATTACTAAGCTTAAAGGTAATGTTTCTGGTGCCATAATTAAAGCTTATGAGAAATTTATCTTAAACAAGAAAGGGGAAAAGTGGATCAAGAAAGTTGAAGAAAGATTAGCTGAACTTGGACAACCTCTAAAATTTGCAAAAGTAAGCTCTTTTGGCTGGTATCCAGAATCTCTGGTTTGTCTAATTGGTATTGCTATTTTAGAAGTATTTGACTGGGATGAGAAAAAAGAGTTTGAAGTAGGATATGATGCTCCTTTGTATTCTGTTATCACTAAATTATTGATGCAGTATTTTTCCTCAATTGAAGTAACTTTTAAGGGTACACCAATATATTGGCGCAAACATTTTGATTTTGCTGAACTGAAATGTACAAAACTTGATACTAAGAAAAAATTGGCTACTTTACGCTTGACTGGTTTTAAAAAATTTCATCCAACTGTTTATATCTATATGCAAGGATATCTAACTAGAATTATTGAGTTTGGCACCCGTGGCGCAAATGTCAAAGTAGAACAAACAAAATGTCTTTATAATAATGACCCTTACGACGAGTTTAAAATTAGTTGGGATTGAAATCGTTTAAAGCGTTCTTAAAAAAGAAGCGGCTTTCTAAAGCCGTTTTTTCTTATTGGCATAAAAGTCTTGACAAATTGATATTACCTAGTATAATGAAAGCCGTATTTGTAAAAAAACAAAAATGAAAAACAAAAACCTCAGTTGGGCGGACAACCTAATAGTCGTTAATGAGGAGAGGGTTGTCAGTAACCATTGGAGGTTTTTATTAGATCGATTAAAGGAGAGAAGCTTAAAAAGTTTCTAAGGCTTAGGCCTTCCAGACAAAAAAACTTTTACAAGATTATCGCCTTAGCCTTTTCCTTTCTACCAGCCATTCTGATCGGCAATTTGGTTTTAGGAATAAATAGTCCTAAAAACTACAACGACAAATTAATCGCTTTTGAACACGTGGCTACGCCAGTCATTGTGTTTTTTGATGGCCAAAGAGAAGAATTTACGACTGAAAAAGCGACTCCGGAAGAAGCACTTTCGGAAAAAGGTATCAAGCTGGAAGAGTTTGATATAACAGTGCCTGAGCGTGAGAGTGAACTCTGCGGCACAAAAACAACCATTACTGTCAAAAGAGCCAGACCAGTTGAGATTGTAGATAATGGCAAAGAAATCAAAGCTAAAAGTGCTTATGACACGGTGGATGAAATTTTGTCCCATTTGGATATCAAGGTTTATCCTGAAGACAGGGTAATGCTCGAAAATCCGCTTGATAAAGTTAATCTTACGCCAAAGATCATTATCGATCGGCAAAATCCGATTGTACTTTCAGTTGATGGGAAAAATTTAAATTTGAAAACTCATGCTCACAAGGTTTCAGATCTAATTAATGAATGCAAAATAAAATTAGCTCCAAGTGATCTTGTTGATCCGGGTCTGGGCAATTTTGTTACTCGAGGAATGGTCGTAAGTGTTATCCGAGTTAATGAAAATACAGTTGTTGAGCAAGTCGAAATTCCTTATGATACACAGTATGTTTATGACAACAATCTTTCTGATTCCGATGAAGCGGTAATTCAAGAAGGAGCACTGGGACTAAAAGAGCAGGTAGCTAATATTATTTATCAAAATGGCTACGAAGCGGAAAGGATAGTTTTGCATGAAAAAATCCTAAGTTTGCCGAAAAATTCAATTATTAAAATAGGAACAAAACAGGTTTATTCTGGAACAGCAACTTGGTATGGACCAGGATTTGAAGGCGGAAGCACTGCTTCTGGTGAACCATTCAATCCTTGTACTTTAACTGCTGCTCACAGAACACTTCCTTTTGGTACTTTGGTTCGAGTAACTAATCTGGTTACGGGCCGTTCTTGTGTAGTTAGAATTAATGACAGAGGACCTTATAGTTACCATATAATTGATCTTACTCGGGCTGCTGCTGACGCAATTGGTATGGAATCAGTCGCACCAGTTATTTTGCAAGTACTTTAGTAGTTGATAATTAACAATTATCAATTTGATTTAAAACAAGACCCTTATAAGGGTCTTGTTTTTGTTATAAAATGAAAGCAAATGAGTTTAGCTGATAAAAAAACTATTAAAGCAATTCTTTCTCGGGAGAAGCTTTGGTCAAAAAAATCCTTAGGTCAAAATTTTTTAGTTGACCAGAAAGTTTTATCTGAAATTATTCGAGCAGCTGATCTTTGTAGTAAAGATGAAGTTTTGGAAATCGGACCGGGTTTGGGGACACTTACCCAAAAGCTTTGCCAAAGGACTAAAAAAGTAATTGCAGTTGAAAAAGACAAAAAATTAGCCAAAATTTTAGAAAAAAATATTAATGATTGTAAAAACTTAAAAATCATTAATGCAGATATTTTGAGAATTAAAACCTATAAACTAATACCTAAAATCTATAAACTTGTGGCTAATATACCTTATAATATTACTTCTCCAGTTTTGAAAGAATTTTTAACGGGAATAAATAAACCAAAGCTAATGGTTTTGATGGTGCAGCGTGAGGTAGCGACAAGAATCTGTAGTTTACCTGGTCAGATGTCGATTTTATCAGTAATGGTCCAGTTTTATAGTGACCCAAAAATTATAGAAACTATAGAGCCTTTCTCTTTTTTCCCGGTGCCAAAAGTTCAATCGGCCATATTAAAAATAGACAATATTCAACCAAAGATAGAAATTGATGAAAAAAATTTTTTCAGATGTGTCAAAATTGGATTTGCCTCTCGCAGAAAGACTTTATTAAATAATTTATCATCTGGTTATCATTTAGATAAAAAAGAAATTAAGGATATTTTAGAAAAAGTAGGCTTAATAGAAACTGCCAGGGCCCAGGAGTTGTCAATTGCTGATTGGCAAAAATTAATCAGTTATTTATGAAAAATAATAAGCAAAAATTATTTACAATTTCAGAATTCAGACGTCAGGTTGGTATTCCGCTTGTTTTAGCCCAAAAACTAGTTGTTTGGGGCGTTGTTAAAACTGAAAAAGCAATTGACGGATCTTTGAGAATTGCTGGCTCGGAAATTGTTAAGGCTCAAGAATTTGTCAAAAGTCCATATCGAAAGACAATTTTGTTTATCAGAGCTTTGGGTCCGGGCCTTATCACCGGGGCGGCTGACGATGATCCGGGCGGGATTGGTACATATTCATCAGTCGGTGCCAAATTCGGCTATGCAATTATCTGGATGGCTCCCTGGCTTTTACCTTTGATGATATCAGTTCAGGAAGTCTGCGCCAGGATTGGAATTGTCACAAATAAGGGTTTAGCCGGTGTTTTGCAAAAGCGCTATAAAAGAAGAATTGTGGCGGCAATCGTTATTCTTCTAATAATTGCTAATGTGGTTAATATTGGTGCTGATATCAAGGCAATGGCCGATTCTTGCCGTCTTCTAATCCCGGTTAATTTTATTGTTATTGCCATTCTACTTACCTTAATAATTATTATCCTGGAAATTACTATTCCTTATCAGACTTATGCCAAAATACTAAAATGGCTGACAATTTCGCTTTTCGCCTATGTTATTTGTGGTTTTGTTGTTCATCCGGATTGGCTTTTTGTTTTAAAAAACACAATTATTCCAAATATTAGTTTTAACAAATACTATATTTTTGCCATGATAGCTGTTTTTGGCACGACTATTTCTCCTTACTTATTTTTTTGGCAGACATCCGAAGAAGTGGAAGAACAAAAATTACCTCAAGGCCAGGCAAGAAGTATGAAATATAGAATTGGGCATATGCGAACTGATGTCAATACTGGTATGATTTTTGCCAATTTGGCTTTTTTCTTTATTGTTTTAACTACAGCACAGGTATTATTTAAAAACGGCATTACTGATGTTGTATCGGCTGAACAGGCAGCTTTGGCTCTAAAGCCTTTAGCCGGTGACAAGGCGTTTTTGTTATTTGCCCTAGGTGTGATTGGAACAGGACTTTTGGCTATTCCTGTTTTGGCTGGTTCTGGCGCTTATGCTTTATCCGAATTGGTTAAGTGGCGGGAAGGCTTAGGCAATAAATTTTCCCAAGCTTATGGTTTTTATTCAATTATAATTGTTTCAATTTTAGTTGGTTTTGGGCTTAATTTTTTGGGTATTGGACCGATTAAAGCACTTTATTATTCAGCCTTTTTAAATGGAGTTATTGCTGTCCCGCTTTTAGTTGTTATTATGGTAATTGGTAATGATAAAAAAATTATGGGCAAAGAGATTCACCCGGCCTGGGTTAAGTTTTTTGGCTGGTTAGCGGCTGGCTCAGCATTCTTGGCTGTTTGTGCCTTTTTAATATTAAGTTTTATGAGGTAATATTGTGGGAAAATTATTTATTGTTTCAACACCGATCGGCAACCTTAAAGATATAACTTTTAGAGCCGTTAAAGTTCTTAAAGAAGCGGATTTGATTGCTTGTGAAGATACCCGACACAGTCGGATATTACTAGACAAATATGGAATTAAGACACCAACCGTTAGTTATCACCAATATAGCCGATTGCAAAAAATTGATTATTTGATTAGCCAGTTAAAATTAGGTAAAAACATTGCTTTGATTACTGATTCTGGAACTCCAGGCATTTCTGACCCCGGCAGTTATTTGATTCAAAAAGCTTTAGAGGATAAGATAGAGGCAGTAAGTATTCCTGGACCGGTTGCTTTTGTTGCCACTTTATCAATTTCTGGTTTTCCGATAAATGAATTTTTGTATCTTGGATTTTTACCCAAGAAAAAAGGCCGTCAGACACTTTTAGGCAAGCTAAAAAATGAAAAGAGAACGATTGTTTTCTATGAATCACCTTATCGGATTATAAAAACATTAGAGGAATTAAGATCAATTTTAGGGAATCGTGAAGTTATAGTTGCCCGTGAATTAACCAAAAAATTTGAAGAAGTATATCGAGGTAAAATAAGTGAAGTATTAAATAAAATTAAACCCAAGGGTGAGTTTGTGGTAGTAATTAAAGAGAGAAAATGAAAAAATTTTATGTGACAACGCCAATATATTATGTAAATGATAAACCACATATTGGGACAGCTTATCCCATGATTGCTGCTGATGTTTTAGCAAGATATTATCGGAAAAAAGGATATCCGGTATTCTTTTTGACCGGGACTGACGAACACGGTCTAAAAATCCAACAAACGGCAGAGGACTTAGGCAAAACGCCAAAAGACTTCTGCAACGAGGTTGTTAAAAAATTTGAAAAATCCTGGAAAATTTTAAATATCAGTTATGATAATTTTATTAGAACTTCTGATCCAGAGCACGAACAAACGGTCAAAGAAATTTTACAAAGTCTTTATGAGGAAAATTTTATTTATGAGGGTAAATACGAGGGCTTATATTGTGTAGGCTGCGAGCAGTTCAAGACAAAAACAGATTTAGTTGAAGGAAAGTGTCCAGAACATAATTGTGAAGTTGAGACCAGAAAAGAAAAAGCTTGGCTTTTTAGAATGTCTAAGTTTCAAAAAGACATCTTAAAAAAAATTAAAAATGATGAATTTAAAATAGAGCCGGAATCTCGAAAAAATGAAATAGTTTCTTTTTTAGAAAAAGAAAAATTGCAGGATTTAGCTGTTTCCAGGCCTAAAGAGCAGGTTTATTGGGGAATTGAGCTGCCATTTGATAAAACTCAGACAACTTATGTTTGGGTTGACGCTTTCTTAAATTATTTAACCGGCCTGGGTTGGCCGAAAAAGAAGGATAAATATCAAAAATATTGGCCACCGGATGTTCAGCTTATGGGTAAAGATATTTTGCGAGTTCATGCAACAATTTGGCCTTCTTTATTGATGTCTTTATGGGAAAGACTTCCTTCAAAATTATTTATTAGCGGGTTTATTACGGCTGATGGGCAAAAAATGGGTAAATCATTGGGCAATATAGTTGATCCAGCAAAGATTGCTAGGAAGTATGGAGCTGACACTCTACGTTATTTTCTTTTGCGAGAAATCCCGTTTGGCAAGGATGGCGATTTTTCAATTAAGAAGCTTGAAGAACGCTATAATGATGATTTAGGCAATGATTTGGGTAATCTGCTTCAGAGAACACTAGTTATGATTAATAAATACGGAATACAAATCAGCCGGCAGGAAAGGCCATTTTTTGACAAAAAAGAAGGGCAAATGATAATGACTCAAAAGGAAGAGGCAGATAAAAATATTGAAAGTCTAAATTTTCAAAAACCCCTGATTTTTATTTGGGATTTTACTCGTTTTTGTAATAGAAAAATTGATGAAATCAAACCATGGGAATTGGCAAAAAATGATAAAGTCGAATTGGGAAAATTTTTAAATGCAATTTATAGTATTTTGGTTGATATTGCTGAGCTGCTTGAGCCATTTATGCCCGATACTTCAGAAAAGATGAAAAAACAATTGAAATCGCTAAAGCCGAAACCATTATTTCCAAAATTAAAATAAATTGTTAAAATAAATACTGTCTAAAAATTAATTAGAAAGGTGACCAAAAAATGGTAAAAAGTAAATCAAAAACAAGAGTTTTAATTACTGGCGTAACTGGCTTTGTTGGAAGCCATATGGTTGAGTACTTATTAAAAAGAGGGGATTCAAAAATTTATGGCCTCAAAAGATGGCAGGACCGAATGGATAATGTTGAACATCTTAAAAATAAATTTATTACCGTTGAAGGCGATATTACTGATTCTGTGTCTATGAGAAGACTTATAAGTAAGATTCAGCCGGACAAAATATTTCATTTAGCGGCCCAAAGCTTCGTGCCTACATCCTGGAATGCTCCTGAGGATACCTTATTTACCAATATTATTGGCACGGTAAAAATTTTTGAAGCAGTGCGCGATGCTGGGATTAATCCAGATATTCAAATTGCTTGTTCGAGCGAAGAATACGGTATGATTTATCCGAAAGAAGTTCCCATCAAGGAAGACAATCCCTTGCGGCCTTTGAGCCCATACGCTGTTTCCAAGATAGCTTGCGACTATTTAGGTTATCAATACTACCAAAGCTATGGTTTAAGAATTATTCGTACTCGCGCCTTTAATCATGAAGGACCCAGGCGTGGTGAGGTTTTTGTTACTTCTAATTTTGCTAAGCAAATTGCTGAGATTGAAAAAGGTATAAATGAACCAATAATTTATGTTGGTAACCTTAATGCCAGGCGTGATTGGAGCGATGTTCGTGATATTGTTCATGCTTATTGGCTGGCTACTGAAAAGGGGAAATCAGGTGAGGTTTATAACATTTCTTCAGGCAAATCGCGAACTGTTAAAGAAATGCTAGACACACTTTTATCCTTTAGCAAGGTAAAAATAAATGTTTGCAAAGATCCTTTGCGTATGAGGCCTTCTGATGTTGAAATATTAGAAGGCGATTCTAGTAAATTTAGGAAAATTACTGGCTGGAAGCCCAAAATTCCTTTTAAAAAAACCTTAAAAAATACTTTAGATTATTGGAGGAGCAAAGTTTAATTATGCTTGTCGATACCCATGCCCATTTAGATTTTGACCAATTCCATCGTCAGCATGACAAAATAATTAGTCGAGCCCATAAAGCCGGTGTCAAAAATATTATTAATATTGGAACTAGCCTACAGGGTTCTCGTGATTCCATTATTTTAGCCAATAAATACTCTGAAGTTTATGCTTCTGTTGGCATACATCCGCATGATGCTCTTACAGCTGATCGGGCAGCTATGGCTAATCTTTTGGAATTGGCTCAAAATCAAAAAGTGGTAGCTATTGGGGAAATTGGCTTAGATTATGCTCAAAATAAGGTTGATAAAGCAATACAAAAGAAAGCTTTTATTGTTCAGATTGGTTTGGCCAAAAGGTTAAGTTTACCAATTATTGTTCATAATAGAGAGGCTGATAACGATATTTTAAGTATTCTTAAAATTCAGGACCATAATCTTGCTGGCGTTATTCACTGCTTTTCGAGCGATTGGACAGTTGCTAAAAGTTTTTTGGATCTTGGTTATTATATTTCTTTTACTGGATCTATAACCTTTGGTCGCAAAAAACAAATAGATCAAACTCGAGGTTGTAGTGTTACTGGCAGTATTTTAGAAGTAGTCAAAAAAGCCCCCTTAGACAAGATTTTATTAGAAACTGATTGTCCATTTCTATCTCCAGAGCCTTATAGAGGCCAGACTAATGAACCAGCTTATGTTGAAGAAGTGGCTAAGAAGATTGCTCAAGTTAAAGGTCTATCTTTTAAAAAAATAGCTGAGGTTACTACTCAAAACGCCATTAATTTATTTAAATTAAAAAATTAGATTATTCTCGAGAAAATTTTAATAAGTAATTAAACACTGAGTTAAAATCAACGTTTTGTTAAATTAATTTAAATATTTCAAATTAAATTTATTTTTAGGATAGTATTTTTTTATTTTTACAACAAGCAATAATTTAGATTCTTTCTGTTTTTTTAATTAATAACTTTTTTTGTCAAACAAAATTGTGTAATATTAAGACATATGGAATTTGAAGAATTAATTTAAAAAGACATTGTGTTAGGCGATTTGATCCGAGTAAAAAAAGTTACTGACGAACAAATAAAAAAATAAAGGAGTAAAAATGTTTTTACTATTTATTTTGAATAAAAAGAAGAATCAAAAAATAATGTTTAGGCTAATATTTTTTCTATTGATTATGTCGTTTTCTTTGTTTGCCTTTTTATTCCCCTTTTCGACCAAAGCCCAAAATCAGCCCCAAAACGACCAAACGGTCAAATTTTATGTTTATCCGATGAAATTAGAAATGCCGGTGGCTCCGGGAGAAACTTTAAGTAAGGAAATTATTATTCAGAATCAGCTTCCCACACCTCTGACTTTGAGAACCTATACAATGGATTACGAGATTAGAAAGGATAATACTTTTGAGTTTTTCCCTTCGGGTTATGAAAATTATTCTTGTGCTAATTGGATTAGCCTTTCTGACAGCCAATTTACCTTAGGAGGAAATCAAGGAAAAAAAGTAACTTTGACTTTGACGATTCCGCCAAAGGTTGAACCCAAAGGCCATTATGCGGTGATATTTTTTGCGTCAAGCGACAAACCACAGAGCAGAATCGGTACTTTGGTTTTGCAATATACACCCGGTGAAGAAAAAACAGCCGGCCAGATTAAAGAATTAAATATCTCCAAGTATTTTTGGTCTAAACCAAAATTTGTTTTCTTTGGCGGAACCATATCAGTTCCTTGGCAAATGGTTTTTGAAAATAAAGGCAATGTTCATCTGAACCTGAAAAATAGAGTTGAAATCTTGAATATTATAGGGAAATCAGTCTATGTTTCTGATCTGCAAAGAATTACTGTTTTGCCCAATACCGAAAGGGAACTCAAAGGAGTGTGGGAAAATGCTCCTATTTTTGGTGTGTTTAAAGCTATTTCCAAAGCAACATATGCTGATGCTGAAGACGATAATCATACCGCTTCCAAAATCGTAACCTTTTATATCATTCCAGTCAGGACAATAACTGTAACCCTGGTTGCCATAATTTTGGTCATCTTGATTATTATTGTGGTCGATAAACTGGGCAAACAAGAGAAGAGCCCCTCGATGAGTTCAGATAAAACTCGAAAAGGACAAGTTCCTTGTCCGAAATGTAAAAAATTAGTTGATAAGGAAACAACTCATTGTCCTTATTGCGGAAGTAAAGTAAAAAAGCCTGTCAAAAAAATAATAAGAAACCAGAAGAAATAATAACAGATAGAAAGCCAAATATTAATAACAACAAAATGTTTTAGTTGATTAGCCTGTTTCTGCGATGATAAAATAATAAGGGAAGTTTATGACAAACAAATTGAGAGGTCTTTTGAGATACAAAAAACGCTTACCCTTTTTGATCGGTGCTATTTTATTATTGTCCACGATTTTCTTTACAAAAGAAATTATTGATTTTAAAAACTTTCGTCAAAAAAATATTACTGAAGCTGCTTCAGTAAACCTTATTTTACTTTGGGATAATGCCGTATCAGACGCGCCGACCGACTGGACCTGTATTTCTTGCAGTGCATCAGATCCTTTTTATCAAAAATTTATTCGGGGTAATTCTGCCTATGGTGCAACTGGAGGAGCTACTACTCATACCCATTCCGCACCTGCCGTAACCTGGGGTACAGGTACTGCCGCAGGTAACTCTGGTTTAACGTTTGTTTGGATGCCACCTAAGTCTGATCATGTTCACACCACTACTGTGGGCGGTTTGAGTGGCACCAATCTTAACATTCCCGAATACCGTTATTTGAAGGTAATAAGATACAACTATGGTATTCCAGATACTCTACCAGCTGGAGTTATTGCAATCTTTGATGCTGCTCCGCCGGCCGGTTGGACAGAACAGAATGGAGCCGGTGGGTCTGCCAATTACGAGGATAGTCGATATATTCAAGGATATAATACAGCCAATGTTGGAGGCACTGGCGGTTCTAATACTCACACTCATACTCTGACCTTTACCGACTCAAGTACTGCGCCTCTTTCAGGATTATGGAGACAAAATGTCGCTGGCGGTGTTGCTCCTGAAAACCACTACCATGTCATTGGTAATCTCGTTACTAATCCAGCCGTCAATAACGAACCAGGATATATGACAGTCAAACTGGCCAAGCTGGACAGCAATGGTTCCATTCCCAATGATATGATTGGCATGTTTGATGCCACCCCGCCAGATATTGTCTGGACAGTTAATTCTGGTTCCACACAGGCCTTTTATCACAGGTTTTTCAAGCCCACTGGCACTTATGGAACCTCAAGTGATGTTGTAACCCATAGCCATCCCGGTCAATCGAAAACAACTGATCAGCCTTCAGGTGGAGTAGCAGTTCAAGCTGGAACTGGTACTTCTTATACCACTACTACTCATACCCATACTTTAACCTTTGGTCTTGATTCCCAAAACCAGGAACCACCTTATAAAGAAGCTATTTTTGCCAAACGTGTAGCACCGACAAAAACTTTTACCCAAAGGTCGTACCGTTTCGAAAATGTCAGGGGAAATTTTGCCGGGCCCAAAGATGATAGTTTTGCTGACCAGACAGATGCGGCTGACACAGCCAGGACAGATGTAAAAATAGGCGAGCGATTATATTTGAGAATTAATGTTGAAGCTAGCGCATCAACATCTTCCCAGTTCAAATTGGAGTTTGGCTCAGGGGCTACGGTTGGCGATGTTAGTTGGGCTGATGTTACTTCCTCGAGCGCGATTAGTTATGCTAATGGCCTTTTGGGCGAACTAGGAGATCTGGAGCAGCTGGGCCAAAATGTATACTATCCCAAAACCAATGCCACTACTACTTTAGACTTTTCACAAGGCTACTTTGTTAGAAATGGAAATACTATACCTACCGACTTTATGGCCATAAATCGCTTTAGTGAGGTTGCCTTTGCTTTGGATACTACCAATGCGACGGCCGACACTCACTATTGGTTTCGGCTTTATAATGTGACCACGGGCGCTTATCTGGATACCTATACCCAAAATCCAAATTTGACTGTTGTTAACACTACCAATGATCAAAAAAAGTTTTCCAAAAATTCGCTTGATGCAGCACCGGCTGCTGGGGACTCTTCAAATCTTCTTTCTTATCTTTTGGATGATGAGGGATACCAGAATCTGGCTTTAAATGATTCAACTGCTTTTACTTCACCCACCAAACAAACCACCAGCGCTTATCATAAATACAATTCCCAGCTCCAGGTCTATGGCGCCAAGATTTATTATGTCTGGTCTGAATCTGATGGAAGCAACTACCAAATCTGGACCGCCACTTCTACCCTGGCCGGCGGAAGCTTTACCCCCACCAAACAAACCACCAGCGCTTTTGATAAAAACAATCCCCAGCTCCAGGTCTATGGTGCCACGATTTATTATGTCTGGTATCAATATGATGGAAGCAACTACCAAATCTGGACCGCCACTTCTACCCTGGCCGGCGGAAGCTTTACCCCTACCAAACAAACCACCACTGCTTTTAATAAAAACAATCCCCAGCTCCAGGTCTATG
>Ga0315277_10000243_pt1 | contig 93474 bp, 58 predicted proteins | sample YL17G05_15_MG_FD_203695 | JGI IMG/M metagenome (GOLD analysis project Ga0315277, IMG submission 203695) | Sediment microbial communities from Yellowstone Lake, YNP, Wyoming, USA - YL17G05_15 | ecosystem: Environmental > Aquatic > Freshwater > Lake > Sediment | place: USA: Wyoming | collected...
CGACATTGTCATCGAGCGTTTGCACCATCGCCGCGTAATCCGGGTTTCGGTGGTGCATCCCGGGTTTGATCTTCGCGCGGTATTTTGCCACCAGATTCGTCTTCCCCTCCATCGGCGTGTGGACGACGTGAAACCAGAGGTTGAGAAAGAATGGGCGATCTCCGGCCGCGTCAATCAGCTTCAACGCCTCGTCCGTCAACCGGTCGTCGAGGTAATCACCCGGCTTGCCCAAACCGAGTCCGGGCACGTAGCGGAATTCGCCGGACTGACTGAACCCGCCGCGATACGGGTAAAAATACGTGGCCGGCGCGCCCCAATGTGTGCCACCGATGTTCAAATCGAACCCCTGCGTTTCCGGTGAATGATCGGCATCGCCGAGATGCCACTTGCCTACGTGGAAGGTGAGATAGCCGGCGGCTTTGAGCTTCTCCGCGATCGTCACTTCAAAATGCGGGAGGTCCGTGATTGCTGGCGGCGGAAGCAGCTTCTGGTCGCGCGTCGGCTTCAATGCGGACTCGCGCCACGTGGTCATGTGCAGGCGCGCTGCGTGTCGCCCGGTGAGGATGGCCGCGCGGGTCGGCGAGCAGACGGACATGGCGTAAGCCTGGGTGAACCGCACACCCTCTCGGGCAAGACGATCAATCTGAGGCGTTTCGTGCAGGTCCGCGCCGTAACAACCGAGATCCGCCCAGCCAAGGTCGTCCGCCAGGAGGAACACCACATTGGGTTGGCGCACAGGCGCTGCTGTCAACTTCTCGGCTGGAGCAGTCACCAACACTGCCAGCATCGCCAAGCCAAGTCGGGTCCACCTCACCACACCATTCATGTGCGTCCTTTCATTTGGGATTCTATCGGAGCGAATTCTGGCGCAACCCAACGCGGCAGGCAAGTTCGCGCGGTTTGGTGACGCACGCAGCCTTGACTTGGCCGCGTTGCCCGCCAGCATGGGCGCCATTGTTGTGACCGACTCGATTCACCAACTGAAACCATGCCTTTGAGCAGTTTCTCTTTCCCGACTCCAACACTTTTTGGCGCCGGTGCGCTGGCCGAATTGCCGCAACGCGCCAAACGCCTCGGGCTACATCGTCCCCTGGTGGTGACCGACGCCGGCTTGCTCAACACCGGTGCGTTCACGGCGCTGGCGCGGGCACTTGGCACAGCGGCGCGCAGCAAGGGCTGGTTTGTCTATTCCGGCGTGCATCCGAATCCAATCGAGCAGGACGTGCGGGAAGCAGCCCAGGCGTTCCGCGAGTACGGTTGCGACGGGGTAATCGCCATCGGCGGAGGCAGCCCGCTGGACGTGGGCAAAGCCGCGCGTCTGCTCGCAAAGCGACCGGGCTTTGACCTGGCGAAGTTCTGCGACGAACCGGACTGGTCCGGCCTTGCGCCGTTCATCGCCATTCCGACAACAGCCGGTACCGGCAGCGAGGTTGGCCGGAGTTCCGTCATCACGCTCGACGCCACGCATCGCAAGGCGGTTTTGTTTCATCCAGAGCTGCTGGCGAAGCTCGTGATCCTCGATCCGCAACTCACCGTTGGCTTGCCGCCCAAACTTACCGCCGCCACCGGCGCGGATGCGCTCACGCACTGCATCGAGAGCTTCACCTGCCCACAGTTCCACCCCATGTGTGACGGCGTCGCGCTGGAGGGAATCCGGCTCATCGTGGAGGCGCTGCCGCGCGCATTCACCCGGGGTGATGACCTTGAAGCGCGCGGCCACATGCTCGTCGCCGCCGCGATGGGCGCCGTAGCGTTCCAAAAAGATCTCGGCCTCGTCCACTCGATGGCGCATCCGCTCTCGACGCTTTGTGGCATGCACCACGGCTTGGCGAACGCACTCTGCCTCGTGGCCGGCATGAAGTTCTGCGCCGCCCGCATGCCCGGCCTCTACCGGCGCGTGGGCATCGCCTGCGGTCTGGATGTGATGAAATGTTCCGCTGCCGAAGCCGACCAACAAACCATCGCGTTCATCACCGACTTTCTGGCTCGACTGGGCTTGAAAGGTCGGCTCCGCGAATATGGTGCGAAGCTATACCAGCTTGATGCGCTCGTCGCTCAAGCCGTGGACGACCCGTGCCACAAAACCAACGTCGTGCCGGTAACAGCCGAAGATTTCCGAAGCCTCTACCTCGAAGTCATCTGACGCACCGACGACCGCGAATTCCCCCGCGAATGGTCATCTGAGAAATTTTGCCACAGCCTCCGCTTGGGAGTGGACCTGAAGCTTTTCGTAGATGCGGCGGAGATAGGTTTGGACGGTCGTGACGCTGAGGTCCAACGCCGCCGCCACTTCCTTCACGCGCTGGCCGCGCGCGATGCCTTCCAACACCGCGATCTCCCGCTGGCTCAGCGCACCCTTGGAGGAGGAGGGAGCGTTGGTCCCATGAAACGACTCTACCACGCGGCGCGCGATGACTGCGGACATCGGTGAACCGCCTTGCGCAACGAGTTGAATCGCGTCCAGGATTTCGGCTGGCGTGGCGGCCTTGAGCAGATACCCGGTCGCGCCCGCGCGCAACGCGGCAAACACCCGCTCGCTGTCGTCCTCGATCGTCAACATCAGGACCTGCGCCGAGGGCCGGAGCTGCTTCAATTCCTGCGTGCATTCGATGCCCGAAAGGCCGGGCAGGTTGAGGTCCATCAAAACCACGTCCGGCGCGACTTTCGGAAGTTCGCGCAGTGCTTCCTCGCTGGTCGCATACATCCCCACGCAATTGATGCCGGGCGTCAAATCGAAGATCGCTCGCAGGCCTCGGCGGAAGGACAGGTTGTCTTCCACGACGGCAAGCCGGATGGCACTGGTGGATTCGGGTGTCGTCATGCGTCAGGTTTCCTTGGGCTCGTCCAGCGGCACCGCTGCGGTGATGACCGCCCCCTGATCGGGCGCGCTGGACACCGTGAAGCTGCCGTGCGCCTGCTCCAGACGCTCGCGCAAGTTGCCCAATCCGCTGCCCCGGTGGACTTGAGTCGGGTCAAAACCCGCGCCATCGTCGCGCACGGTAATTTGCAGTTGGCCGTTGGCGACTAAGACTTGCAGGGTGATGCTCCGCGCGCCGGCGTGCTTGACGACATTGGCGAACGATTCCTTCACCAGCACTAGCAGGTCGTGCCGCACCCTGGCCGGCACCGCCTGGGCGGCGTCTGCCGGCGGCAGTTCCAATTTGCACTCCAAACCGGCCGCGGCACAAAATCGCTCGGTCAATTCACCCAGAAACACACCCAGGCTGCCGACGTTATCGCAGCGCGGATTGGTGGTCCAGGACAGTTCCCGCAAACTGTGCGCGAGATCGCGAGCTTCGCGAGCCAGCTCCGCCAACTGCTGGCCTTCCGCCCGGCCACTGCGCCGGGCGGCCTCCAGCTCGAGCGCCAGACCGGTGAGGCTGGAGCCCAGATCATCGTGCAGGTCGCGGGCGATGCGGCCGCGCTCGCGTTCGACGGCGGTGTTCTTTTCGGCGAGGAATGCGCGTCGTTGCCAGCGCAGCCTCCAGGCGGCGATGGCGCCGCTAACGAGCAACACTGCCAGGGTCCAGCTCAGGGGATACCACGGCGTCTGACTGAACTTGGGCGCGAGCGAAAAGGCAAACACGGCAGGCGTTTCATTCCACGCACCACGCGCGCTCGCCGCCTTGACTTCAAACCGGTAATCCCCCGGGTTCAGATCTGTGTAGTAAGCGACACGCTCCGTCGTCTCTTCGCGCCAACCTGCGTCGTGCGACGCCAGCCGATAGCGGAACCGCGCGCGCTTGGGGTTCGCAAAGGAACTCGCCGTGTAGCGGAACTGGAGCAGATGGGCGCGGCCCGGGGCGAGTCTCGTAGCAGCCGACGTCAGGAGGCTCGGACCATTTCGGATTTCGGATTTCGGATTTCGGATTTCCGTCGGGAGCCGGTTAACGTCGGCTGCTACGCCGTCTCCGAAAATCACTTCCTCATCCGCCACGACTTGCTCAATCACGGCAGGCGGCGGGAGTTCGTGATCCTCGATCGCGCGCGGATCAATCACCACCACCCCGTCGGCCGTCGGGAACCACAGCCGCCCGTCGCGCGCCTTGCAACCCGCCGGCTGATGTTCGCCGTTGGTCTCGGGGCTCAGCATCCCGTCCGCCACGCCATAGACGATGGCCGTGGCACGCGGCTTCCGGCCGTCGGCCACAGCGTTCAACTCCGTGCGGTCCATGCGGAAAATCCCGCGATTGCAACTGAACCACAGCCGGCCCGCATCGTCCTCTTCCAACCAGTTGATGAGGTTGTCGAACAAGCCCTGCGCGGCGCGGAACGTGAAGAACCGTCCGTCCTTGAACCGGCTCAAGCCGTTGTGCGTGCCAATCCACAGCGCGCCGTCGGCATCCTCGTGGAAGACGAACACCCGATCATCCGCCAGCCCGTCCGCTGTCGTGAACTTGGTAGCAGCCGACGTAAGGAGGCTCTGATTCATTTCGGATTTCGGATTTCGGATTTCGGATTTTGTTTTCCCCTTCCATCGCACCGCGCCGGCCTGCCAGGTCCCAAACCACATTGTTCCGTCGCGAGTCTGGTAGATTGCGCGCACGCTGTTCGTCGGGAGGCCGTGCTCGCCCCAGCAGGTGGCCGGTTGGCCGTTTTCAAACCAGGTCACGCCATGGTCGGTGCCGACCCAGAGTCGCCGGGAGCGGTCGAGGTAAAGCGCTTCCGGCGAGACTCCCGTCGCCGCGTCAGGCGGTGGGGTGTTCCAAAACCGATTTGTTTCGCTGCCAGGCCGCCAAGCAAGGAAGCCATTGCTGAAATCGGCCAGCCACACAGTATTGTCTCGATCCACGACGAGCGAACCGCCGACCCGAGGTTCTCCGGGGACCGTCTGCACCTGGCCTTCCTTGAGACGCGCCACGCCCCGGGCGGTCCCCACCCAGATGGCCCCGTCTGGAGCTTCGCAGACTGACCAGCACTCATGATGCGGCAGGCCTTCCGCGATGCTGTAGGCTCGCATGAGCCGTGGTCGCAGTTGGTAGAGTCCGGCATCTGTGCCAACCCAGACGTAGCCCTCCCGGTCCTGGATCAGGCAGTTGAGTGATTTCTCGGCGCCGCGATCACCCAAGGGGATCGGCTGCGCCCCCGACGGCACGCAGCGGAAAAGCCCTGCTTGCGCACACGCCACCCAGACGCACCCCGCCCTGTCAGCCAGAAAATGATCGTATGGCCAAATCCTCTGTCCGAACGTCTGCAGCTCCTGCCACTGCCCGTCGGCGAAGCGAAAAAGGCCTTGCTGCGTGCTGAGCCAAACTTGCCGCGCGCGATCTGTGGCCAGGACGCCAGCCAACCACTGATGAGGCGGAGCACCCGCCGGCAGCCGGCACTCGCGCATCGTTCCGTCCTCCGCCAGTTCCAAGCATCGCCGGTCCGTTCCCAGCATCAGGTGGCCCTCCTCGGTTTCCCATGCGCCATGACGCTCTTCAGTAGGAGTGGGGTTAAAGGGAACCTTTGCCACCAACCGGTCCCGCCACAACAGCACCGCCTCGTGAGTCCGCACCCACACCCCACCGCCGGCGGCAGGAACCAGGTCCGCGATGTTCGCGTTTGAGAGTTCATGCACTTCGGTCAATCGCGTGAATTGCCGATCCTTGAGTCGCAGCAAGCCCGCCTGCGTTCCGATCCAGAGCGCGCCATCGCGACGATCCACCGCCAGCGCGGTGATGGACTCCTTTGTCAACTCCGGCGTGTTGGCGCTGTTGAACACGACGAACCGCACCCCATCGAAACGCGCCAATCCGAACCACGTGCCGGCCCACAAGTAGCCGTCCGGCGTCTGGGCCAGCGCCGAGATGCGCATCTGCGGCAACCCATCCTCTGCCGTCCAGCGGGCCGCATGATAGAGCGGCTCCGCGCTCTCGGTGGACTTGACCTCCGCTGCGGCCAAAGGTGCTGCCAAGCTGGCGAAGGCCAGCCACCAGAGCACGGCTCGCTGGAAGAGGCGGCAGAACATGTAAACTGATTGCTAGCACGAACCCGCGATCAGAGGAACACCAATCGCGCTGCCGCAGGCTTCCGCTCCCTCGGCTCTTGCCACTTCGATCTTGGCGCCCACCGCATTCTGGTCGCGCCGCTGGCGCGCGGATACTCCGACTGCCGACGCGCGGCATCTACTTCAACTGAATCCACGCCGAATGCTGGCTGCCGTCCGATAAGGTGGCCGTGAGCAGCCAGATGCCATCGCTCATGAGAGTCCCCTGGGTATCCAGATTGAAGTGCCATTCCCCGCCGGTCACTTTCACGGCAGGCACACGTGGTGGAACCGATGCGACGATCCCACCACGTGGCGTGATTACTCAGAACGTTTTACTCCACGTCCCGAACGGCTTGAACGGATTGCCGCCCACCGCCTTGTCCACCAACACATCAATGGTCTGTTTCGGGCCCGGCCCGGTCGGGGCCCCGAGCGCGAAGCCGTTGAGCAGGAAGAAATGGTTTGGCACAGCGCTGACGGTGGCGTTGAAGTCGCTATTTGCGGCGGCATCATTGAACCATAGCCTCGCCGTGCCACTCCGATGACCGGCCACGTTGACGGCGATGCGCACCGAGAGTCTAAAGCTCAAAGTGTCGCCTGCCACATAAACCGCATTCGCTGGCAGGGTTGTGTTGATCGTTCTCAGGATTGCGTTGTTGAACCCACTGCTTCCACCAGACACTCCGTCGAGCTCACCTGAACCGATGACCGCGCCGTTCTTGAACACCTCCGCCAGCAAGTCAAACTTCGTGCCGACATCATCACTGTTCTTCAGCCCAATCCAGGCCTGGGCCGGACCCAACGCGGTCAATACTTGACCAGCAACCGTCACAGTGAAGCTGCAAGTGGACGTATTGCCTGAGGTATCAGTGGCGCTGCAGTTGACCGTCGTGGTTCCTACGGGGAAGAGCGAGCCAGAAGACGGAGAGGTTACGACTGTGGGCGCCGGGTCGCAGTTGTCGGTCGCGGTCACGGCGAAAGTCACCGGCACCAGGTGATCCACACTACTGGGCACCGTGAGGTTGGCCGGGCAGACGATTTGCGGCGGAGTCGTGTCCTTCACGATGACCGTCTGCATCTGAGACGAAACGTTGCCATGCCCATCGTCGTAGTGCCAGGTGATGGCGTAAATGCCTTGTTGATCGTAGCTCAGCGGATCAGTGGTCGTACCGGTGAGGCTGACGGCCTGATCGTCGGTCGCCGTCGGCCGGGTGGCCACAGTGACGGAGCATTCGCCGGTGAGTGTGGGCAGCGGTGTCAGGTCCGGGATCGGCGGCGTATGGGTGACGACGGGCAGTGCTCGGCTGAACTCGCTGGTGCTTCCCGTACCGGCGTCCGTCGCGGTCACGGTGATGAATTCCCCGGGGGCAACCGGCCCCGGCAGCGTGACTGAGAATGCCACGTTGCCGCTGCCATCCGTCGTCACCATGGCAGAGCCCAAGTAGCGCTCGCCCTCGCCATGACCTGACGGATCGCCCTGGGTGTTTCCGTAGAAGTCCAGGTTGAATGTCGAGCTGGGCGTGCTGTTGAGGCTGCCAATGAGATACACCCCGGAGCCATCCACCGAGACCGTAGTGATCGTCGGGAAGTTCTGCAAGTCATTGGCACCGGTATCGGCGTCACCGAGGTCATTGGCCGTGACCCCGTAGGCGTCCTCGGTTCCGCCCATCAAGTTGATTCCCAGCGTGCCGTTGTCGAAGATCTGGTTACCGCGGATCGAATTGCCGTTGGCTGGGTTGGCGATCACAACGCCTTCCCATTGGTTGAAAGCAATCCGATTCCCTTCGCCGGCTGCGGCTCCGCCGATACGGTTTCGCACTGCACCGTAGTCAATAACGACCCCTTGCGCGTCGCCCAGAGGCGTGACCCCATCGGTCGCGACGCCGATGAAATTGCCGAGCACTTGGTTGTCCGCCGAAGCGCTGCGCAGCGTGAGACCGACGGACGAAAGACCGGAGATGACATTGCGCGCGCCGGGCTCGGTCCCGCCAATCAGGTTTCGGAAGCTGCTGCTGTCGGCGTCAATGCCGTAGCCGCTGGGGACATCGCCCCCCAGACGGTTCATCCCGGCAGCGTCAGGGCCGATGAAGTTACCCTGAACGACATTGTCGTTCGCACTGACGAGAAACAACTGGACCGATCGGTTCGCAGAAATGAGATTGCCGTCGCCCGCTCCCGTGCCACCAATCCGGTTGCCGTTCGCACCAGCCACCCAAATGCCGAACCAGTTGGGAACGGCCAGCGCGCCCGTGGCGTCCGTGCCCAGGTAGCAGCCGGCGACGCGACAGCCCGCACCGCGGATTTCGATGCCGGAGTTGGCCTGTCCGGCGCTGTTGTCCCCGCGGATGAAACCGTTGATGACAAGCCCGCGCACAGTACCACGGTCTGCCTGCAACACCAGCCCGTCAGCGTTGTTGTCACTAGCCATCGCCAGCGCGCCGTTGATGACAATCTCCGGTCCGGCGGGATTGGAATCGCCAGTGAACGCCGTCTGCGTCGTGCCGTCAATGACGGTGTCCGTCGAAGTGATCGCGGGCAACGCACTTAACGGCCGGATCATGAAGACGCCGCCACTGTAGCCGGGATCACTGGTGGGAATGTTAAAGGAAACGGTCTTGGGGCCGTTCATGGAGTTGGCGTAAGTGATTGCTTCACGCAATGAAGTCTGACCGTCGTTAGCGACCGTATCCGCGGTGGTGGTAACCACCAGGGAGGGCACCTCCTGGCTCGCCGTAACGTGAAAGCCAATGTCATAGTCGTTGGGGATCCCCGGCGGACCCCATGTGGCACCCGAATCCTGAGACACAAATGCCGCGCCGGCTGCATAGCCATTAACGAGATCGCCAAAAACATAGACTCCACCGCCTCCGCTGCTGGTCCGCAAGGTGAACGCATACTGAGTGCCTGCGGAAATAGGCAGTTTCAGAGCTCTAAAGTCTGCTGATAAAAGTACCGGCGTGGACGTGAGAAGGCTCCCCGAAATTGTTGCGGTGCCAAGGACCGTGGATGTGGGCACGCCGGATTGCGTGGTCCTGAGATCGACGAAAACTGATGTGGGTCGCGATCCCGCCTGTGTAAGAAGAATCGCGATTTCGGCTAGCTGCCCGCTCTCAGTCGGAGCAAATGTCTGCCCTGCTTGGAAACTAGCTCCGGCTATTCCGAACGTTTGAAAAATTTGGTTCGGGGCATATTGGGCGACGGTGTCGGTCGGCGGTTGGACCGTCAACTGTGCCGCCAGGCTTGGCACCGGGCCCGCCGCGTTGCTCACGACCACGTCATAGCTGCCGGCGTCGGTGGACTGCACATTGCTCAGTGTTAGCAAGGGCGTGGCGGCGCCGCTGACGTTGCCACCGTCGCTCAGGTTCACCTCGTCCTTGCGCCACTGATAGCTGAGCGGTGCGGTCCCGCTGGCAGCGACTGTGAAGGACACGGTGCCGCCCGAGGACACGGCCTGGCTCTGCGGCTGGGTCGTCAGGTTCGGCATGAGTACAGTCTCCTCGTTCGCGCTTCCAAACATCAGCTCGCTGACCATCATGAGGAGAGGCCAACCCAAACTCGACTCCAGGTATGCGGAAGGGCCGTGCAGCTTCAGCCGGACAAACCGGCCGCTCCCCGACACCGGAATGGGAATCCAACGCGCTCCATCGGCGCTCTGCTCAGCGGTGGTCGTGAAAGGACTGGCCGGACCGGCCTTCAAGATACCGCTATCTTTCAGATTCCCGACGAGCCCATGGTCCGGTGTGTACGAGGTCGCCGGGCCGAAGGCCACACCGTCGTCGCTGAAGCTGATGTCCGCGCTCGAGAAGATCGCGATGCCATTGTAAAACCTGGCTTGGGCGTGGATTGCGACCTGCTGAAATCCTCTGGGACCACCGAAGTCGAAGGTGATTTCGGGATCGCTGTACCACTCCACCCCGTTGTGCAGCGCGCTGTACCACGCCACCCAAGGGGGAACCCATTGAGGATCGTCGAGTATGAAGTGTCCCAAAACGCCGTCCGAAAGTTGCCCCAAGCCGCCACTCAGCGGGCTCAGGTCCACATTGGGATCCCCGGCGCCGGAGTAAGTGTCATCGTGCCAGTTTTGGCCGTTGAGCATCGCATAGGATTGCGGTTGCACCGGGTTCAACACCGTGAGCGTCGCCACGGTACTGGGGAGCGACCCGGAGGGATTCGTGACAATCACCTCGTAGTCGCCGGCGTCAGAAGAGGCCACGGTGGGCAACGAGAGTGTGCGCCCGGTCGCGCCCGGAATCTCGGTGCCATTCTTGCGCCATTGGTAAGCGATCGGTTTCGTGCCCGTCGCCACGACCGACCAGGTGGCGGGAGCGCCGACGATCGCCGATTGGGTTTGCGGCTGGGTCGTGATGAGCAGGGGCGCCGGCGCTGTCAGCAAGCGCGCCACGTAAGGGACCGGCACTCCACCCAGCCGTTTGAAACTCCCCGCCACCAGGAGGTGCCCCTCGTCCTGCAGGGCGAGCGATTCGATGGCGACGTCGGGATAGCCCTTGTCGTCCGGTACGAAGGTCGGATCAAGGGAGCCGTCCGGATTCAACCGTGCAAGTTGGGACCGGGTTGCCCCACCGACCTGGGTGAATGGGCCGACGATCAGAATCCGCCCGTCGGCCTGCAACGCGAAGTCGCCTACACCGCTGTTGATATAGAAGGAGGTAGCCGCCGGCACAAAACCAAGGTCCAGAGAACCGTCGGCATGCAGACGAACCAGACCGCCCAGGTAGGAGTTGCCCGAGAAGCTACCAGCCACGAGGATGCTGTCGTCGGCCAGCACGGCGATACGGTTGATCGCGACGCCGCCGTCCATTCCGCCACCCAGAACGCTCCAGTCCGTGTTGAAGTCGGAATCCAACGACCCATCGGGATTCAGCCGGGCAATCGCATTGCGGCGTTGACCCCCGATGTAGGCGAAGGATCCGCCGACGAGGATTTTTCCATCGGCTCGGAGGGCGAGGGCGGTGGCGTTGAATTGCGCCGGAACGCCTCCGCGATCGGTGATTCCTCCCACCACCGGAAATGACTCGTCCCAGGTGCCGTCGGCATTGAAGCGCGCGATGTCGTGATGCGGGGAAGCCGACAAGTCCTGGCCCCCCGAGGGTTGGGCCTCCGTATCGAACACCCCCACCGCCACGATCTTCCCATCGGGTTGCAGGACCATGTCATTCACCTGCGCCCACAGCGCGGGTGTCCAGAAACGATGCCAGAAGTCCACCGCCCCGTTCTCGTTCAAACGGCCAAAGCAGTTCCACGCCCAGTCCGTCCCGACGCCACCGTAAATGATTTTTCCGTCGGGCTGGAACATCAACCTCGGACTACGCGCCACTCCGACGACCACGCCAAAGGAATCATCCCGCGAGCCGTCGGCATTCAGGCGGATCAACGACGAGGAACCACCGGGGCCGGGAGGAAACGAATCTTCGCTAGACAGATAGACGTGACCCGCCGGATCCACGAAGACGCGGTGGACATAGCTGATCATACGCGTGCCGGCATACCAAGTGGTGTCGAGCGCCCCGTCCAGAGCCAGGACGGGAGTGGCGAAGGCGAAGAAAACGGCCGGGAGCAGGGCCCGCAGCAAGCGAGACGGGCACACTTTCGGCGACGTGCTGGAAGCCAGCTTTCTGGTGGAGGCCGTCTCCACCGTTTGCCGTATCATTTTGGTCTTCATGTTTGTTTCGTATGGGTTCATGGGTTCCGGCCAGGCTTCTACTGGCCGATTGTTGGCAACTCGTTTCGTGTTTTTGGGTTTTCATTACCACTCACGCCGGCGACGTGGCCGAGCGTCGTTGCCAAGAGGCAACGGCGGATGCGCGTATGTTGTGTCGGTTCCAGTTTTCCGTTCATGCGGGCATTGTCAGCGCGTGGCCACGGGCCCGGTAGTCTCATTTTGCAGGACAAGAATGGGTAGAATCGCGGCCAGCGGTCGGTTTTGTCCCTCATTTGGGGGACAAGAACTGGAGAACGCATCCAATAGGGGAATCGCGGGCAACCACATTTGCGGCTTGTTTCTGGCAGGGCAGTCGGTTGGAATCCCGGCCAGCAAATGAACCTGCCAACCCAATTGTTCGTAGACGGAGCGTGGCGCGACTCCGCTTCGGCTCGCCGCACGCCGCTCGTCAATCCCGCGACGGAAGGAACCTTCTGCGAAGTTGCCGCCGCGGAAGTCACCGACGTGAATGCGGCGGTGGAATCGGCACAGCGCGCCTGGGAAGCCGGTTGGCGTGACCTGGCACCCGGCAAGCGCGAGGCGGCGTTGCACGCCGTCGCCAGCAAGCTACGCGACCATCTTGAGGAACTGGCCCAACTCGAAACGCTCAACATCGGCAAACCCATCAGCGATGCCCGGGACGAAATTGGGTTGGGTGCGCTGGTGTTCGAATACTACGCGGGGGCCGTCACGAAGTTTTACGGCCAGACGATTCCGGTGGCGCGAGGCGGGTTCGATTTCACGTTGCACCAGCCGATGGGCGTGGTGGCCTGCATCGTGCCATGGAACTTCCCCTTCCCCATCGCGTGCTGGAAAGCGGCGCCCGCTCTGGCTGCCGGGAACTGCGTCGTGCTCAAGCCGGCTTCCCTCTCGCCCCTCACGGCACTCAAGCTGGGCGAACTCGCTCACGCCGCCGGTTTGCCGCCTGGTGTGTTGCAGGTGTTGCCCGGACCGGGTGGGGCGATTGGCGAGGCGTTGATCACGCATCCGCTGATCCGTAAAGTCTCGCTCACGGGTTCGACGGAGGTTGGCCGGCGCGCGATGGAATTGGCGGCGCGCGATTTCAAGCGCGTCTCGCTCGAACTCGGTGGCAAGTCGCCGAACATCGTGTTCGCCGATGCGGACTGGCAAGTCGCCGCGGGATCCTCACCGATGAGCGTCTTCGCCAACACTGGTCAAGACTGCTGTGCTCGGAGTCGAGTGTTCGTGGAAAGCAGCATCTTTGACGGATTCGTGGACAAGTTCATCGCTGCGACGAAGAAGCTTGTCGTGGGCGATCCGACCAAACCGGAAACCCAGCTTGGCCCGCTTGTCTCCGCCGCCCAACGAGCCGCGGTCGAAGAATTCCTGGCTGACGCGCGGAAGCAAGGCAGCCGCATCGCGTGTGGCGGCGTGCGACCTCATCCCAAAGGCTGGTTTTTGGCGCCGACCGTTCTCCTCAGCGTGGGAAAGACCGATCGCTGCTGGCGCGAGGAAATCTTTGGCCCGGTGGTTTGCATCACAGCCTTCGACGACGAGGAACAAATGATCCGCGACGTGAACGCCTCGCCCTACGGCCTGAGCGGCTCGCTGTGGACGAACGACCTGCGGCGCGCCCTGCGCGTGGTCCGTCGGATCGAGAGCGGCGTGATCAGTGTAAACTCGCACAGCAGCGTCCACGTCGAAGCGCCGTTCGGCGGCTTCAAGCAAAGCGGCATTGGCCGCGACCTCGGCATGGCGGCGCTGGAGGGATACACCGAGTTGAAGAACGTTTACGTCGCACTCTGACACGCATGAATCTGAAACAACTCACCCAGCAAGTCCGCTCCGGCCACATTGACACCGTCATCGTCGCGCTCGCCGATCCGTTTGGCCGGTTGGTGGGCAAGCGGTTTCGGGCCGACATCTTCCTTGATTCCGTGGCCAAGCACGGCACGCACGGCTGCAATTATTTGCTGACCGTGAACTTGGACATGGACCCGTTGGACGGCTTCAAGGTGGCAAACTGGGCGGCAGGTTTCGGCGATTTCGCTTTGCAGCCAGATCTCGACACACTCCGCATCATTCCGTGGCAGCCGGGCGCTGCGCTGGTGATTTGCGACCATGTCAAGCACGATGGCTCGCTCGTGGAGGAGTCGCCGCGCTCGGTTTTGCGTCGGCAAATCGGGCTATTGGCGAAGCAAGGGTTGACCTGTTACTGCGCCAGCGAATTGGAGTTCTACTTGTTCAACCAAACGTACCATTCCGCTTTCACCAGCGGCTACCGCGACCTCCAGCCGTCGAGCGATTACCGCATCGACTACCACTTGATGCAGCCGACGCGAGACGAACCGTTGATGCGCGCCATCCGCAACGGCATGACCGCCGCGCGGGTGCCGATCGAGAGCAGCAAGGGCGAATGGAGCCGCGGCCAGCACGAAATCAACTTCGTCTATGACAAGCCACTGCCCATGGCGGACATGCACGCCCTTTTCAAGCAGGGCGTGAAGGAAATCGCCGACCAGCACGGAAAGGCGATTTCGTTCATGGCCAAATCAGCCCCGGGCGAGGCGGGCAACTCGTGCCACATCCACATGAGCGTGTGGCGCGGTCGCCAAAGTCTGTTTCCGGCGGCGCGAGGAAATTCCGGCTCGAAGTTCTTCCGCCAGTTCCTCGGCGGATTGATCAAGTACTCCCCGGAGCTTTGCCTGTTCTTCGCGCCGACGATCAACAGCTACAAGCGGTATCAGCCCGGCAGTTGGGCGCCGACGCGCATGGCGTGGGCGGTGGACAACCGCACGGTGGGCTACCGGGTCGTCGGACACGGACCGTCGTTCCGCATCGAAAACCGGATGCCGGGGGCGGATGCAAATCCTTATCTCGCTTTCGCCGCAATGCTTGCTGCAGGCATGGCGGGTGTGAAAGAGAAGCTCGATTGCGGCGGGGAGTATTTGGGCAACACCTACATTGACCCGAACCTCGAACGGTTGCCCAGCAACCTGCGGGACGCCGCGGAGTTGTTCGCGAACTCGAGGATCGCGCGGACGGCGTTTGGCGAAGCTGTTGTGGAATTCTACGTCCACCACGCGCGGCTCGAAAACGAAGCGTTCAACAACGCGGTCACCGATTGGGAAAAGGCGCGTTACTTCGAGCGCATCTGAACCACCGGCTCCGGGCCAGCAACCACATGCCAGCCGACGCCAACCTCGCCGCTGAACCGGTCACCGCCGCGCAGCAATTGCGCGCCTGGCAACTCCGCATCTTCTGGTTGCTTTGGAGCGCCTATGCCTCGTACTACCTTTGCCGCGTCAACTTCGCCGTCGCACAGCCGCTCATCTTGAAGGAATTCCCCGGCTGGACCAACGCGCAGATCGGCTCGATCCCCTCGACCTACGCCCTCTTCTACGCCTTCGGGCAAATCATCAACGGCACGCTCTGCCAGCGGTTCGGGGCGCGGTTGATGATGACTGTGGCGTTGTCGTTTGCGGCCGTGACGAATCTGCTCTTCTCATTCACTTCGACCTACAGCCTGATGCTGGTGCTTTGGGCGGTGAACGGTTACGCGCAATCTGCCGGCTGGTCGCTGGTCGTGCAAACCATCGCGAACTGGACCACCTCGCAGCGCCGCGGCACGGTCATGGGTTTGATCTCCACCTGCTACTGCGTTGGCAACGTGGTTTCCTGGCTGCTGGCTGGACAGCTCTGCGAGTCGCTCGGCTGGCGCGCGGCCTTCTGGGTGCCGAGTCTCCTGGTGGTACCGATGGCCTGCGCGTTCTTCGCGTTCGTGCGCAATTCACCGGAAGAAGCTGGCTTCCCACCCGTGCGCGACGACGGCATGGAGGCGTCTCCTCAACCAGCGAACACGACTGCGAACGCCGCGCCGGCGGCGCTTTCGACCGGCGCTATTTTGCGGCTCACGTTCTCGAACCGCGTGCTCTGGATTCTCGGCATCGGTTTCTTCTGCATGAACGCCGTGCGGTATTCCTTCATGAACTGGAGCGTGCAATACATGGCGGATTTCCAAGGTCGGACGATCAAAGGCAGCGCCTTCACCGCCATCGTGATTCCGCTCATCGGATCGCTGGGAGCGATTTCGGCGGGTTGGTTTTCCGACACGCTTTTCGGCAAACGTCGCGCGCCGGTATGCGCCATCATGCAGGCCGGCCTGGCGGTGGTTTGCGTGGGCTTCACGTTCGTGCCGCGCGGGGAATGGGTCACCGCCACCGCATTGCTTGCGTTGGCGGGGTTTTTGATTTACGGACCGGACATGCTGATGAGCGGCGCGGCCACGGTGGACATCAGTCATCCGCGCGCGGCGTCCATTGCCACCGGCTTCACGATGTGCCTTGGGGCGCTGGGTTCGACTTTCTCCGGCGCGGGTGTGGGCTGGCTCAAAGACCTGGCCAAGGGCGATTGGAATCTTGTGTTCTATGTGCTCGCCGGATTGGTGCTCGTGGCGGCAGGTTTCATGGTCTCGATTTGGAACGCGCGCCCGAAAGGCGCCAAGTAATTCGTCCGCGCCGCAATCAAACTCGTGAAGGTCACCAAAATCAAACTGCAGTCGCCAAGCTGGAACGACCGAACGCGCCAGGCCCTCGAGCAGCTCATCCAAAGCGGCGCAGGCCGGCATCTGCCGGTCGTCTTCGACTTCGACAACACGATCATTTGCGGCGACATCGGCGAAGCAACCCTGGCGGTGTTGGTGCGAAAAGGAATGCTCAACGCAACACGGCTTCCCGCGACACTCAGTCCGCCGTTCCGGCTGCCGGACGGACGCCGCGTCACCTTGAAATCCGGCCCGGACATCACCGCGTACTACGAAGCCTACCTGGCCCCAACAGCGCACGGCGACCGTGACCCAATGCCGTTGGCCAACGGTTACGCCTGGGCGGCGGAAGTGATGGAAGGACTCAGTCCGGCGGAGGTGATTGCGGCGACGCGCACGTCGCGGGCGTTCGCGCCGCCGCACGGGCCAGGCTTCATCGAAGTGACGCCGGGCAAGACTGGATTCCCGGCGCCGACTTTTTATCCCGAAATGGTCGAGTTGATTGCCGCACTCGTGCGGCATCGCTTCGAGGTCTGGATTGTATCGGCCAGCAACGTGTGGACGGTGCGCTGGATGGTGCTCCATGAGTTGAATCCGTTGTTGCGCGAGCGGGGCGTCCGGCGAGGGCTGCGCTCCGACCACGTCATCGGCGTTTCGACACTGCTGACCGACCGGCGGGGCGGCCTGCACAAAGACACGCTGCTCGTCAAGGAAAACCCCCGCTACGCCGCGCTCGACGCGAAGACCTTGCGCAACTTCCGCCTGACCAGCCGGCTGCAATTTCCGGTGCCGACTTACTCCGGAAAGATCGCCTGCATCTTCGACACAGTTGGGGCGCGCCCGTACTTGGGCGTCGGCGACAGTCCGGGCGACCACGCCATGCTGGCCTTCAGCCAGAACCGCCTTTGGATCGCGCGGCTGGAAAAACCTGGCTTCCAAAAACAGACGGCGGACCTCCTCCGCAAGACGGGCGCTTCCGGCTGGATGCTCCAAGCCACACTCACCAAGGGAAATCCCGGTTTCGTGTCGGACCTCGGCTCGCTGCCGCAGCGGCTCAACCGTGTGCCGAACGATGTCCGCGCCGCGGCCCGGATTGTTTCGGCGCTGGGTCAGCGGACGCGGGGTGGCCGTTCATCGCATGTGTGCCGATGACTGGCCGCAGTTGAAACCGAACTCGCACTCAGTCAGAATCCAACCCAGACATGGCTCTCAATTCCCCGGATTTGAATTCCGGCCCCGGCCTCAAGCGCGCGCTCGGCCTGCCGGCCCTGATTGTTTACGGCCTTATCCTGATCCAGCCCACGGCTCCGATGCCGCTATTCGGCGTGGCGTACGACAAGGCCCACGGCCACGTGGTCACGCTCATCTTGATTGGCATGGTGGCGATGCTGTTCACCGCGCTCAGCTACGGCCGGATGGCCAACGCCTATCCCAGCGCTGGTTCGGCCTACGCCTACGTCAGCCGCGAAATCCATCCCGCGCCCGGCTACCTCACTGGCTGGAGCATGATGTTCGACTACGTGATGAACCCGATCATCTGCGTCATCTGGTGCAGCAAGGCCACGGTGGACCTGCACGTGTTGCCGGGAATTCCCGTGCAGGCATGGTTCGTGGCTTACGCACTCCTCTTCACCGGGCTGAACCTGCGGGGCATCGAGGCCAGCGCGCGAACGAACGCCCTCATCGCGGCAGGTCTGGGCGTGGTGATCTTGCTTTTTTTCTACGCGGCCATCCGGCATCTCGTGCAAACGCCTCCCACGGATGCGGCTGCTCTGGCCCGCCCGTTTTACGATCCCGCGACCTTTTCTTTGAAGGCCATTTCCAGCGGCGCGGCGCTCGCGGTGCTGACTTACATCGGCTTTGACGGCATCTCCACGCTGTCCGAAGAGGTTCACAACCCCCGCCGCAATGTCCTGCTCGCCACGGTGCTGGTCTGCCTCATCACCGGCGTGCTCGCGTCGCTGGAGGTTTACACGGCGCAATTGGTGTGGCTGAAACCCGCTTCCGACTTCCCCAGCCTCGAGAACGCGTTCGCGCACGTGGGTCGGGTGGTTGGCGGCCAGAGTCTGTTCGTGATTGTGACTGTTGCCCTCCTCGTCGCGAGCCTCGGCTCCGGCATGGGTGCGCATGTGGGCGCGGCGCGCCTGCTTTACGGCATGGGCCGCGACAACGCCATCCCGCGCAAGTTCTTTGGCGTGGTGAATCCACGCACGCGCATTCCGAGCAACAACATCATCCTCGTCGGTGCCATCGCGCTCGTCGGCGCGTTTGTGCTGGACTACGATCAGCGCGGCTACGATCTCGGCGCGCAACTGCTGAACTTCGGCGCGCTGTTCGGCTTTATGGGCGTGAATCTCTCGGCCCTCATTCACTATTACGTCCGCGGCCGGGACCGTCGCCTACGCCATCTGATCCCGCCTATCCTCGGGTTCCTCATCTGTCTTTATCTTTGGGCGAGTCTCGCCTGGATCACGCTCGTCATTGGCGCCTGCTGGCTCTGCGCTGGCGGGCTTTACGGCGCGTGGCGCACGGCCTTCTTCACGAAACCGCTGCAGTTTGCCCCGATTGAGCAGGATACCGGCGCGGGAAGTGGGGCTGGGCAGAATTCCGAAATCCGATATCCGAAAACCGAATGAAATCCGAAATCCGATATCCGGAGAGGCACTTCCAAGACCCCGTAGCAGCGGACGTGAGTCCGCTCCATTCTCAAACGAATGACCGCAGGCTGGCGTCCGTTGCCGCATCTTTGAGGCAGTTTCCGATGCGGCTGCACAAGCTGACGTTGCTGTGTTTGACGCTGACTCTGGCGGTCTCCGCTGCCGCTGGGGAGCCCGTGCGACTCACAGCTTACCCGCAGAAGATCCGCACGTTTTACAACCTGGCTGACGCGGCAGTGCCCGCGGGGCTGCGCTCGAACGCCATCCCCTCGCCTGCAGGAGGATTCACCGCCACGGCACGCGCCTCCGACGGCGCGCTCTGGCAGGGCACAACGCAGGGCCTCTGGCGCGTGGACTCCGCGGCCCCGGAGCGCGACCGCCGCCAATATCTCGCCGGCAAACGTTACCTGCCCGATGATCACGTCGAGCACCTCCTGCCAGACGAACACGGCGGCGTGTGGGTGCGCACCGCCACCGGCGTTTCGCACATCGAACTCAAGCCCATGACGCTTGCTCAGAAGGCGGAGCACTTCGAGCAACGCATCCATGCGCGCCACGACCGCTACGGGCTGGTGGCGGACTCCGGTTTCGCGGTGGCGGGCGACCCGTCCAGCAACCGGATGCACGACAATGACAACGACGGGCTTTGGACGGCGATGTATGCGGCCGCCGAGTGTTTCCGCTATGCGGTCACCAAGTCGCCGGAGGCGCTGGCCAGCGCGCGCAAGTCCGTCGAAGCTGTGCTGTTTCTCGAAGAAGTCGCGGGCAAACGCGGCTTCCCGGCGCGCTCGTATGTCCAGAAAGGCGACCCGATGCCTCGCGGCGGCGAATGGCATTGGACGAAGGACGGGGAGTACTATTGGAAGGCCGACACGAGTTCCGACGAGATCGTGGGGCACTTTTTCATCTTCAGCATCGCCTACGACTTGTTGCCGGACGAGCTGTTGAAACGGCGCATCGCTGAGACTTGCAAGCGCGTCATGGACCACATCGTGGAACACGGTTACTACCTCGTGGACTTGGACGGGAAGCCGACGCGCTGGGGATACTGGGCACCTGAGGCACTCATGCGGGAGCCGGAGGAACGCGCGCTCAACAGCCTGCAGCTTCTCAGTTTCCTGAAAACCGCTGCCCACATCACCGGCCAAGCGCGCTACGAGGCGGAATACAAAAAGGTCGCGTGGGAGTTGAAGTACGCGGACTGGATCACGCGCCTGAGTGAGTTCCGGCGCGAGATGAACTACTCGGACGAGGAGCTGGCGATGTTGCCTTACTACTGCGTCTTCCAATACGAGAAGGACCCGGCGATGCTGAAGGCATTGCGCAAAGGCGTGGACGAATGGTGGAAAAACATCCGGCGCGAAGCCAACCCGCTCTGGACCTTCATCTATCTCACAGGCCAGCCTGACGCCCAAGTGGATCTATCCGCCGCCGTCTGGACGCTCTACCGGATGCCAATGGACATGATCCACTGGACGGTGAAGAACTCGCATCGCACCGACATCGAATGGGCCAGGGCGGCAGACCGCTTCAACCGGCGGGAAGCGTTGACATTGCTGCCCCCTGACGAACGGCCGGTGATGAAGTGGAATGGCAATCCCTTCGTCGTGGACGGCGGTGGCGACGGACACGGAGAGGATGACGGGGCGGCGTTCCTGCTACCGTATTGGATGGGCCGGTATCACAAATTCATCGTGGGCGAGTAGCGCGACAAACTTACCCAGCCAAGGCGCGCCGCGCTATTCGTGCGCCTTGCCTTCTGCCTCGGCTTTCAACCGCTGTCGCTCCGCCGCCTTCGCGAACGGGTAATAGACTGCCATGGCGATCAAAATGGACAACGCGCCCCACACCGCCGCCTTCCAGTCCCCGCCGGAAACGAGGTATTGACCGATGATCGGCGGCGTGGTCCAAGGCACGTTGACAAACGGTTTGTGGATCACGCCCCACGACATCAGCAGATACGTGCCCGTTGTCAGCACCAAGGCGTTGAGGATGTATGGCACCATGAAGATGGGATTCAGCACGATGGGGAAGCCGAAGAAGATGGGCTCGTTGATCTGGAAAATCTGCGTCGGCAGCGACAGGCGGCTGACTTTTCGATAGCCCGGCTCTTTGGAATTCCACATGACGAGCGCGAGCGCAATCGTGGCCCCGGTTCCGCCGACGTTCACAAATGCGGTGAAGAAACCGTAGGCCGTCACATACGGCAAGGGCTGCCCCGCCGTCATCGCTTCCACGTTTGCGGTCAGGTATTGCAGGAAGATGGGCGCCACGATGGCATCCATGGCGTTGTCGCCGTTGATTCCGACGGACCACAGCAGCGTCACCATGAAGGCGTACACCAAAATGCCGGGCAGCGTGTTTAACGCGAACACCACCGGCTTGAAGGCCGTTTGCACGATGTGGTCAATGTCCACCTTCAACACAAACCGGATGACCCAGAAGGTCATCACCAGAAAGAACAGCGGAATGAGCGAGACGAACGACTCATAGACAATCGCCGGGACGTTTTCCGGCAGCTTGATGACGAGGTTTTTGTCGCTGAAGAATTTCTGCACTCGCACGCAGACCAGCGCGATGATGATGGCGGTGAACAGCCCTTTCGAGCCGAGGTTGTCCATGGAGAAGCTGATGTCCTCCGGCTTCTCACCGAGCTTGAGCTGGATCATCAGGAACACCAGCGTGGCCATGCTGGCACTGACGATGGCTTCCTGCTTGAACTGCTTTCCCAAATCGTAACCGATGGCGAAGCAGACGAAAACCGAGAGCAAACCAAACGTGGCCGTCACCGGCACCTGCAGGAGCGCCGCATAGGGCGCGACGACTTTGTCCCAGCCGCTGACCGGCAGGAATGACACGATGATGAAAAGTCCGCCGATGATCGTCAGCGGCACGACCGACACCATGCCGGCGCGGATGGCGGACATGTAGGTGTTCTCGCTTACCGCAGTGAGCGTCGGCACGATGTGCTTGTTTAGAAGTTCGGTCGCTTTGGTCACAGGGCCTCCTTCACGATTTCTTTGCCCACTGGTTCGAGGTCTCTCGGTTTTCGTGAATCTTCTCGAAAGCACAGGCGATGTCGTCCATGTCCGCTTGGGTACCGAGGAACATGCTTTGTTCGAGCCAGACGCATTGCTCCCGGCAAATCAAGTCGCTGTTGGGGCAGCTCACCTTGCGGTAGTTGAGTTTGCGTGACGCCTTTGGAAGGTAAGGGCCAAACGCCTTGTTGCGAAACATCGGCTGTTGGTGCAGGGAGAAACCGTAACCCGCCGAACAGGGAATCCCTTCCGCCTGTAAGGCTTTGATCACCGCCGTGCGCGGGGCGCCAAATTCTTTGGCGTCCAGCCGCAGCATGAACAGGTGGTAGCTGTGTCGCGTGCAGGCCGCCGGACGTTTCTGCGGATGAATGCCCGGCAGCTTGCTGAGCTGTGCCGCCAAGTACTGCCCATTTCGGTCGCGAGTTTTGGTCTGCGCCTCCAAGCGGTCGAGCTGCGCGTTGAGCACCGCCCCTTGGAATTCGCCCAGCCGGTAGTTGCCCGAAATGACATGATGTTCGTACCACACGCCGGTTGGAATGCGTCCGCAGTTGTGGATGGAGCGGCACGCCTCCGCCAGCGCGTCGTCGTTCGTCGTGATGAGGCCGCCCTCGCCGGAGGTCAGGTTCTTGCTGGACTGGAACGAGAAGGACGCGATGTGCCCAAGCGCACCGGCGGGCTGGTTCTTGTAGCTCGCCCCATGCGCGTGCGCGGCGTCCTCGATGACCAGCAGCTTTCGCTTCCGGGCGATGGCCATGATGGCCGTCATGTCTGCCGGTTGGCCCGCGAAATGGACTGGCATGATTGCCCGCGTGCGCGGCGTGATGGCAGCCTCGACAGCTTTCGGAGACAAGTTGAACGTCTCCAGGTCAATGTCCGCAAAGACCGGAACCATGTTCGCCTCAACGACGGCGGAGGCGGTGGAGAAGAACGTGTACGGAGGGATGATGACCTCGTCGTTCGCGCGGAGGCCCGCCGCCATCAGCGCGATGCGCAGGGAAACGGTGCCGTTGACGACTGCAATGCCGTGTTTGCAGCCATGCATCGCAGCAAAGCGTTTTTCAAATTCGGCAACCTCCGGTCCGTGGAGACGGCCCCACTTGCCGCTGCGCAAGGTGCGGAGCAAGCGTTTCTCCTCCGCCTTGCCGAAGATCGGCCAGGACGTGAAGGGTTCCGTGCGGACAGGGGTTCCTCCCAGGAGGGCGAGTTTCGGTGACATAGTTGGCATTCGATCTTTGAATTCGACGCAGATTGAGCCAGAAGTTGATTCCGCGCTCAAGCTCAAGCCCGCAGGCTCTTGCCCATGTAAATGCAGCCGTCCTTGCCCTCACCCACGCGCAGCAGATCCTTAAAGCCGAGTCGCAAGTAAAAACCGTATGCCGGCGTGTTCATCATGCTCACGCCCAGATGCGCACCGGGCGAGCCGCGCTGGCGAAGCTTCTCCATGACCCTCTCAATCATGCGCCGGCCCACGCCCTGCCCCCGCGCGCGCTCCAGCAAATCAATGTGCAAGTGCGACGGGTATTCGCCATACGGCTCGGGCATCGTGTAGTCCGGGTTGTGATACCACGAGTAAACGGTCTGCACCCGCGTCCACGTGGACGGGTCGCCTTGCGGCATCGGGAACTGCGCGCACAGCGTCGGCCGCCACTCCTTCTCGTAGCGGTCGTAGAACTTCCGAGAGTCCAAAGCCCCGTACGCGTAACCGCAAATGCCTTCTTTGTCTTCAAGGGTGAGGCTGAATTCCCGCTCAAAGGCGAGATACGGGCCGACAAAGATGCGACCGAGCGCGTCCGGATCTTCGCGGTAAAACGGTTCGCCGTCCTTGCCGAAGTTCCCGGTCTTGAGGCAGACGTAATAAACGCCCGCTTGATCCTCAGGGCGACCGGGGCGAATTGTGAAATCACTCATGGAGGAATTGTCTCTTGTGGTTTGTGTTTCTGGTGGTTCAAAGATGCGAAATCACTTCATGCTGTCGCCAAACTGCCGTCGGGTTGCTGGACCAACAAGCGCTGCAACCGCGGCACCATCCCGCCGCGGTAAGTGCCAAGCAGATGAAAGTCCGAGCAGCAAGCGGCGTCCACCGATCCGCCTTTGGATTTGAAGTCCACGTAACGCTCCAGCAGGTCCAGCTCCTCGCGCAGTTCCCAAATGCGGCGGCTCAACGCGTAGAACAGCGGGCGATGGCGCAACTCGGTCATCCGGACGCAAAACTCGCGCAAGCGCGCGGCTTGCCGGCGGAAGGCCGCGGCGTCTTCTCCCCATTCTGCCGGGTTTCGGGCCAGCAGATTCTTCGCACGCTGGTAGAGCGCCTCCGCTTCCGGCCCTTCTTCATGCGGCAGGTAGTAGCAGTCACCGAAGAGGATCAGGTCTTCCAGCGTCACCGGCTGCCCGATGACCGCGTGGCGCGGCAGCCACTCGCGCATTGCGGACCGGTAGGCTTTGCGGGAATCCCAAGTGCCCTCGCACCGAATAAACTCCGCCAGCGTGCGCAGCGGTACATAGTTCAACGGAAACTCGCAGTTCGGATTGGAAAGCAGCCCCGCGACCTCGCCGCGCAATTCTGGCGGACGCCCGACGTATGGGCCGCAGTAAAACCGGCGCCCGTCATAGTCGTTGGCGTGGAGGTTGTCCCAGATGAGCGGCTTCCGGCGGAGCACCTTCTGCAATTCCCGAATATGCTCCACGGTGATTTCGCGTGAGATGATCTCCGGTCCGGTCCAAAACACGTCAATCTCCGGCAGCAATTCGCGTCCGAGCGTCGGCAGATACTCTGCGCCGCCGAACTTGCGCTCCGCCATGCGGCCGCAATACGGTGTGGGGCAAAACAGGAAACGCGCGTCCGGGGAGCGCTCGCGGGTCCATTTGAACATCGCGTTGGCCACGTGGCACTGGGCCGAAGCGAACGAACCGAAGCGTTTGGCATCCTCTTCGCGCATGCGGTCGGGAATGTCATCAAACAGCAGCGCGAAATTCCGGCAGCCCAAGGTCAGCATTTGCTCGAAACGCCTTTTCAATTGGTCCAGTTCTGCCCTCTCGCTGAAGCGGATGTCCAGTCCCGGGCTGAGAGCGTAAATGAAGCGGAGCTTCCGTTGTTCGCAGGCGCGGAGCAGTTCGCCGAGCGCTTCTGCTTCCGGCGCGGAATACACCTCCCGCCAGAGGGCGCGATGCTTCAAATCATCCTTGGGCGCGTAGAGGTAGGTGTTCAAACCCCAGGCGGCCATCCAGTCGAACAACTCAAAGCGCTCATCTGGTGACCAGGGCTGTCCGTAGAAGCCCTCGATCACACCCGCCAAAAAATCCGCCGTGTTGCTGGTGGCCATGCGTTTGCCGGTTGGAGCGCGCACAAGCTACGCATCCGGCCGTTCGCCGGCAAGACTGCGTGGCGTCCGTCCTAACGCTTGAAAGCGATCGGCTGGAAGCAGCCGGCAAGAAAATCCGCCAGCGGGCCGGGATACGCCGCGCGCTTCAGCTTCGACCACGTGCGCTGGTCACCGACGCTGTAGTAAAGCCAGGTCCTTCCGGCGAACTCGATCACGTCGGGGTCGGAGGCGTCAATGCCGTCGTTGAAGCCCGGCGTGAGGATAGGATTGGCGGCGCTTAGTTCCCAGGTCTTCAGGTCTTTCGAGCGCGCGATGTAGGTTTCAAAAAACCAGCGCGGCGTGCGGTGCTCGGTGTAGAGGACATAGTACCAACCGTTCGCGTAGCGGAGGCACGGGCAGGCCGTGTAACGGTCCGCGCCGAAAACGTCGGGGAGTTTGGTCCAGTTCTCCAAATCCGGCGACGTGGCAAACTTCACGGTGAACGGCACGAACTTCGGGTCGTTGGTTTCATAGGCCATCACGAATCCCTCCCGTCCGCGGCAGACAGAGCTGTTGAACAGATGCTCCTTTTCCTGCGTGATTACGACTTTCTGCGTCCAGTTTTCCAAGTCCTTCGATTTGAACATTGTCACATCGTTCCAGTCGCCGCCCTCGAAGCGCGAGGCGAACGCGTAGAATTTGCCGCGGTGCACGAACGCAGAGGCCAGACCGTAACCTTCAGCGAACCGTGCCAGTCTGCGCCCGCTCTCCACGTCATCGAGCGTAAGGAAATAGTCGGCTATGACGCCGCCGCTGGCGGGCCGGTTGCATTTCATGAGCGCGAGGCGCTTCTGCCAAACCACCGGCGCCGCTTCGCAGACGTCGCCCAAGTCCGGCTGATCCACGCGCAGCCCGACCCGCGCGCCGGACGGCGCTGGCGGCGGCAGGAGTGTCTGAAAGACGTCCGCCGGCCAGTGGCCGAGACGATGCATCCCCTTGGGCACGGGCTGTTGAAACTGCACGTAAACCTTCACGTCGCCCTTCGTGGTGTAGCTGATGTCTCCCTTGCCCGCGCCGAGAATTTTGCAGCCCATGAGTGTGCAATCCTCCAGGTCCACGTGCAGGAATCTGCCCTCGATGGTGCTGAAGATGACGCCGCTGCCGGGTTTGCCTTGCGGTTGCGAGAAGTTGAGACTGACGAGCCGGCAGTTCTTGAGCGCGACACGCGTGAAGCCGGCAAAACCGGGATTGCCCGCCTGCAAGGCGTTGTCCGGGCCGACGAGTGTGCAGTCGTCGAACAACACGTCCAGATGCGCCGGCATTTCCGGATGCTCCGCACGCACGTAAGCGCCCGCGGCGTCGCCCCACCAATCCAAGCACCACAGTTGGCAGCGCCGGAACACGCTCGGCTCGCCAGGCCGCGACAGGATGTTCCCCACGCCACCGCCGAATGCTCGACCAATGCTCAGGCAATCCTCAACCAAAACGCTGAACGGCTCGGCCTTGTCCACCAGATCGAAGAACACGCCGCCATCGCCACCGGTGAAATACAAACGCCGGATGGCCCAACGGTCCCAGCCGATGGCCGAGAACGTCTCCTCCTTGTGCTCCTTCGACCAGCCCTTCTTGTAAGCGCGAATCGGCCCCCACCAATCGTAGCTCTTGAACCCCTTCTCCGCGTCGCCGGAATCAATTATCACCCAGCCGCGCGTGCCCGAGCCGAGCGCGCCGTCGTAGTCGCCGAGCAGTTCGTTGTAGGCGCCGCTCGCGCCACGCTGCGAGGGAAACAGGTTCGCTTCCATGTAAGTGTCCGGGCGAATGACGACGCGATGCCCACCGCGATCATCGGGCACGGCGCTGAGCGCGGCTTGGATGGTTCGGAACGCCTTGACCCACGACGATCCGTCGGAATCGTCACCGAGTTTGGAAACGTACAGCGTCGCGCCGCGGCGGGCGACGACGGCGGGGGCGACAGCGTCTGCGGCTTCGGAAAACGAGCTTGCGCATTGCGCCGCAAGAACCGCGGCCAGAACGAGTTTGCGTTTCATGATGCTGCAGACTGGAGGCAAACGATGCGGCGCGCAATCCCGGACAACCATGCGTTGGCCGACATCGTTCGCGAGACGATTTGCGTTGTCATTTCGACGTGGTGCCGGTCTATTTGCGGCGGCAACTTCGGGAAATAAGACCAAAAGTCCCAACATGAAAACGCAATCGAACCGACAAAGTGAGATTTCTGCCAGTACCACACGACGCAGCTTCCTCAAACGCTCCACGGCTGCCGCCGCCACCATCTCCATCGTCCCCGGCTACGTGCTCGGCTTGCGCGGGCAGACGCCGCCGAGCGGAAAGCTCAACATCGCCGCCGTCGGCATTGGCGGCATGGGCCGAAACAACATCGCGAAGCTCGCGAACGACGAAAACATCGTCGCCCTTTGCGATGTGGACGGCGGCGAGCGCGCCGGCAAGATCTTCGTGCTGTATCCCAAGGCCGTAAAGTATCGCGACTACCGGGTCATGCTGGAAAAACAGAAGGACATTGACGCCGTCATCGTCGCCACGCCCGACCACACGCACGGCGTCATCGGCATGGCAGCAATTAGGGCGCGCAAGCATGTCTATATCCAAAAGCCGCTGGCGCACTCCGTCTATGAGGCGCGGGTGCTCACCGAGGCGGCTCGGCAGCACAAAGTCGTCACACAAATGGGCAACCAGGGCCACTCGAACGACGGCACGCGGCAGATTTGCGAGTGGATTTGGAGCGGCGCGATTGGCACGGTCCGCGAGGTTCACGCGTGGACGAATCGGCCAGTCTGGCCGCAGGGCATCGAGGTCGAACGCCCCAAGGAGACGCCGCTGGTGCCGGAAGGCTTCGATTGGGACATGTGGCTCGGTCCGGCGCCGTACCGCCCATATCATCCGACCTATGCGCCGAACGCGTGGCGGGCATGGTGGGATTTCGGCACCGGTTCTCTCGGCGACCTCGGCTGCCACGTGCTCGATCCGGTTTTCTGGGCGCTCAAGCTCGGCCATCCCACGAGCATCGAGGGTTGCATTTCGGCCTACTGGGAAGGCTTCTGGAAAAAGACCCAGCCCAAGAACGAAACCTATCCCCGCTCGACGATTGTGCGCTACAAATTCCCGGCGCGCCAAGGGCTGCCTCCGCTCAAGCTCACTTGGTGGGATGGTGGACTGATGCCACCGAGGCCCGAGGAACTGGAGGAAGGTAAGCGCATGGGTGACAACGATGGCGGAGTGCTTTTCCTTGGAGACAAGGGCAAGTTGATGTGTGGGTGCTATGGCCTTGAACCGCGCCTCATTCCGGAAGCACGAATGAAGAAATTCAAGCAACCGAAACCCACCATCGCGCGCATTCCGGGTGGACAGAATGGGCACGAAAAGGACTGGGCGCGCGCCTGCAAAGGCGGCCCGCCGGCGAGTTCCAACTTCGAGTATTCCGGTCCGATGTCCGAAGTCGTGCTGTTAGGCAACCTCGCCGTGCGTTTCCCGGATCAGCGTTTGCTTTGGGACGGTCCGAACATGAAGGTGACGAACGACGACGACGCGAACGCCTACGTCCGTCGGAAGTATCGCGAGGGCTGGACGCTCTAATTGCTGCCTGTCGGCCGGTACATGATCAAGAAGTTGCTTCGCAGAGTTGCCAAGCTTCTGGCGGCAATTGTGGTCCTCTCATTCTTGGCCCTCGCTGCCCTCAAGCTGTTCCTCGATGCAACGTATTTCGACGGCTACGACGCCCGCGCTCCGCTGAATGTCCAGCTCGCCGAGGAAAAGGAAACGCCGATCTTCCGGTGGACCAAGTTCTACTACGCCGGCTCTCAGGGCGACCGCGTGCCCGCCGTGATGGTCACGCCAAAGGATTCTCCCGGCCCTTTTCGGTGCGTCGTTTTCGTCCACGGCATTGGCAACGACAAGGAATTCATGCGGCGGCACAAGCTAGACGAACCGTTTGTGAAGGCCGGATACGCCTTCGTCTGTTTTGATCAACTCACGCGTGGCGAACGAAAGCTCAAGGATCAGTCCGGCGGGGCGCAGGCCCGGGCGTTTCGCGTCCGGGCGGCGCACACGGTCAACGATACCCGCCGGCTGATTGACTACCTCGTCACGCGACGCGACATCGCCACGAACCGCATATATCTGTGCGGCGCGAGCTACGGCGCTGTCACGGGAAGCACGGCGGCCGCTTTCGATCCTCGCATCCGCGCGGCGGCGCTCATTTACGGCGGCGGCAACTTGCGGAAGCTGCTTTCGGCTGAGATGGTTCGCGACGAAATGGGGTCCTGGGCCGTGCCGGCACGGTGGCTCGCGTGGTACTTCTGCAGCGTGTTTGATCCTGTCAAATACGCGGGCCGGATTTCGCCCCGGCCGGTGCTCCTCCAAAACGGCAAGGCCGACACGGTAGTTGCGCCGGAGGCTGCTCGGGCTTTACAGGACGCAGTCGGGGAGCCGAAAAAGATCCTCTGGTACGAAGGCGATCATCTCGGCAAGACCAGCGACCTCGATATGGTAACGACGATGCGGGTTTTGGCGGACACCCTGAAGTTTCTTGGCGAAGTGGATGCTGAAACGCGGGCAGGTCATGCCGCTGCCAAGCAACCATGACTGCTTCACCCATCGAACCTACCATGCACCTCGCAACCCGGAGACAAATCCTATGGCAGCGACTGTCGCCGCTCGGCTGCAGTCTGCTCTCATTCGCGCTTTCCTCGCAGCTCTCAGTCGCGACTGACAGTCTTCAAATCAGCGTTTATTGCACCGCGGGCGATGTTCAACATCAATTGGCAACCCCCGAAGGGCGGCAGCGCGTTCTGCGAACTATTCGACCCTTGAAGGTTTCGCGGTTGTTCCTGGAAGGCCGGCGCGGAGATTCCTACGTTGCGCCCAACCAGTTGCGCGAGATTCGCGACTTCTTTGAGGCTCAGGGAATCCATTGCAGCGGCGGCATCGCCACTGTGCCGGGAGCGAACTTCGGCCTGCGCCAAACCGGCGGGCTGGACTGGCTTAATTGGGAAAGCCCGAAGACCCGTGCAGGGGTGGCGAGTTTCTTCGCTGAAAACGCGCCAGTCTTCGACGAGATCATCGTGGATGATTTTTTCTGCACGGGAGACAAATCACCGGAAGCCGAGCGAGCCAAAGGTTTGCGCGATTGGGGCGGCTACCGGCGTGACCTGCTTGTGTCCCTCATTGAACCGCTGATGACCAAACCGACTCGCTCAGCGAATCGCTGGACAAAAATCATCATCAAGTTTCCGCAGTGGTACGACCGGTTCCACATGTTCGGCTACGATCCTCCGCGGATGTCGGCGCAGTTTGATCAAGTGTGGGTCGGCACCGAAGTGCGCAATCCGAAGACGCCGCGGTGGGGCTACACGCAGCCGACGGAAGGCTACATGAACTTCCGCTGGCTGGCGTCGGTCGCCGGCAACAAAGTGCGCGGCGCGTGGTTTGATCATATTGAATGCAGCGCGCAGAACTTTGTGGACCAAGCCTATCAAAGCGTCCTGGCGGGCACGCCGGAGCTCACGCTGTTTTACCTGGGAGATTTGATGGTGTCGCATCCCGGGGACGCGCTGCTTGCCGCGAGGCTTTCGAATTTGCGCACGCTGGCAGCGCGCGTGCGGGGGAAATCTCGCCGGGGCATCGCGTTCTATAAACCGCCGGGCAGTGAAGCCGGCGACAATACCTACCTCGCGGACCACCTCGGCATGCTCGGGGTGCCGATCCTCCCCGTGGCGACGTACCCGTCAGACGCGGCGGTGGCATTCCTGCCCCTTCAGGCGGCTTCCGATGCGAGACTACTCCATAAGGTGCAGCGTCACCTGAGACGCGGCGCCACGCTCGTGTTCACCCCGGCGCTGGTTCGTGCGCTCGGCCCCGAGGCGTCGAAGCTTGCGGGCGTGCACACCGGCCCCAGCAGTGGGCCTGGTGCCGCCACGGAGTTCCAGGTTTCCGGCCACCCCTTGTCGCTGGAAAAAGCGGTAGAGCTGGACGCGGCTGTCATGGCGGACGGATGCGAAACGCTGGTGGATGCGACGGTGGAAGGGCAGGTCGTGCCATTCTTGACGAGCAAAGCTGCAGGTCGAGGTCTTGTTTTGGTTTTGAACGTCCGCACTTTCACCGAACAGGATTTCCGCGCCATCGGCGAATGGCTGCTCACGCCGAAAGACCTTGGACTTACCAAGATTCCGCAGGAGCTGGCCGACGTGGTTCGCACCAGCCTGCTCGCTCCGCTCCACGTGGAATTCCGCGGGCCGGCCGGAATCGAACTGGTTTTGTTTGGAGACGGGGCGTGCGTTTACAGCTTCCGTGATGACAGCGTTCGAATTCAGTTCGCCGGCAAGCAGCGCGATTTGCCCGCGCACGGCTGGCTATGGCTCAGGTAGCCCTCAGGGACGCGCGCTTTCTGTTTGCCCCAGTTCGTCGATCTGTGCAGCCTCCACCACACCGAAATCACGTTACATCTCATGCAGCACATGATTAAGAGACTCCTTCGATCGACCGCACGTCCGTTCACCTCGGCGTCCGTCATGGCAGCCTGCTTCACACTCATCGCCCAGCCTGCCCACGCCGCGCCACGCCACGTCTATCTGACGTGGCAGGGCGACACGAGCCGCACCATCACCGTCAATTACCAAACTCTCGGCGCCGCGGATTCAAGCCAGGTCTTGTTTGACACGAAGTCCCGGAACGGTCGCCCGGACGGCTACCGCCACTCGGCCACGGGCAGTTCGCACCAGATCGAGGGATTGCCGGACGGTCGGTGGATTCACTGGGTCGAGGTGAAGAATCTCAAGCCGGGCAGAACCTACTACTTCATCGCGGGCGATGTGCGGAACGGTTTCTCGCCGGAGCGCGCGTTCCGCACGATCCCGTCCGGTTCGGGCAAGCTGCGTTTCGTCACCGGCGGCGACATGGGCGTCAGTCCCGATGTGGCACGCCTCCTCCAACAAGCGGCGAAGTTGTCGCCCGCGTTCGGGATGGTCGGCGGGGACATTGCGTATGCCGGTGACCTGTTCACCAACACTTGGAAGTGGGACGCCTGGCTTGACCTTTGGGAAACGAACATGGTGACGCCGTCCGGGCTGACGATTCCGATGGTGCTGGCCATCGGCAACCACGAGGTCGGCCCCGGCGCGCCGGTTTCGCGCAAGAACGCGCGCTTCTATTTCCAGTACTTCGCGCAGGACAACGAACGCAGCTATTACACCCGCACGTTCGGGAAGAACCTGGCGATGTTCCTCCTCGATTCCGGCCATGTCAGCCCGCAAGCCGGAGAGCAGGCCGCCTGGCTGGAGGCGCAACTCGCCGCGCACCGGAACGTGCCGCACCGGATGGCCGTGTATCACGTGCCGCTGTATCCCTGCTACCGCCCGTTTGAAGGCGGCGACTCCGCGAGGGAGCGAAAATTCTGGCTCCCCTTGTTCGACAAATACAAACTGACCGTGGCATTCGAGAACCACGATCATGCCTTCAAGCGCACGCAATTACTCCGTGACAACAAGCCCGACCCACAAGGCACGCTGTACCTGGGTGATGGGTGCTGGGGCATGGGCGCCCGCGAAGTGTCCCAGACGCTCCGTTGGTACGAGGCGAAGGTCGCTAGGCTCCAGCATTTCTGGTGCGTGGATGTGAGCCGTCGGCGCGTGGAGTACCGCGCAGTCAACAAGGCGGGGGAGATCTTCGATGTTTTCCCGCCAGACGCAGCAGGCGCTGCTACGGCAGAGAAAGTTTTTGAGACGTTGACACGGCCAAAGCCGAAGGAAGAGGTCAAGTAGCCTACCAGGTCATCGTCCAGAAACTCGTACGCACCAACGTCCGCGGTCGTCGGCTGCGCTGGGTGAATTCAAGTCGCGCCCTCGTTCGCTTTCGTCGCAGGGGAATCCTGCCACTCCCGCAAGCGCGCCACGTCGCGCCCCACCGTTCGCGAGGCGACATATAGCACCACCGCCAGCAGCATGCACAGCACCGGGATCACATACATCGCGTGATGCAGCCCGATCGCTTTGAAGGCTTCGGTCATTTCGGTCGCACCGGCTCCGGCCATCGCCTTGCGCGCGAAATGGTCGCTGAGCATTCCCGTGCCGAGCGGACCGAAACTCGCGCCGAGGACATACATCGCAAAGAAGTAAGCCGCCATCGCCGTCCCGCGCAACGCCGGTTCGACGAGATCCTGAATCGCCGCATAGACCGACGAATAATACACATACATGCATGCCAGTCCGGCCCCCATGAGCACCACAAACGGCACGACGGCGCCGCCTGGTTGGCGCAAGGCCAAATAGACGCACGGCGCCGCCACGGCCATCGTCACGGCGGACACCAGCAACCGTCCGTCCGCGCGCGCGCCCCCGAACCGGTCCGCCGCCCGGCCGCCCGCCAGCAAACCCACGACGCCCGACACGCCAAACACCAGCGACGACGCCAGCCCTGCTGCCTTCAGATCGAGCGCGTGATACCGTCCCAGGAACGCCGTCATGAAGGATGCCGCCGCATACATGTTGAAGTTGTGCAACGCGCCCGAAACGATGATCCAGAGAAAAGTCGGGATGCCCAGCAACACGAGGTAGGGCGAGCCCGGTCGGTGTGCGGCGTTCACGCAACCTTCGCTCGAACCGCGTTGCGGCTCGCGCACCAGGAGCGCGATCGCCGCGAGCACGAGACCTGGCAGTCCCGCCACATAGAACGCCGCCCGCCATCCATGCGCGTGCGCGACCAACCCGCTCACCAGAAAACTGAAGAACATCCCGACCGGCAGGCCCAGCATGAAAACGGACAACGCTCGCGCTCGTTGCTCCCGCGGGTAAAGGTCGCCAATGAGCGAGTTGGCCGCCGGCGCGCAGCTCGCCTCACCCACTCCCACCCCCAGCCGCGTGACGAACAATTGCCAAGCGCTCTGCGCCAGCCCTGACGCCGCCGTCAGCACGCTCCAGGCGGCGCAACCGGCACTGAGTAGCCGCGTGCGCGACCGCGTGTCAGCCCAGCGGCCAAACGGCACGCCGACGAAGGCGTAAAGGAGCGTGAACGCCGTCGCCAGCAGGCCAAGCGCCGAATCGCTCAGCGCCCATTCCTTGCGAATGGGTTCGGCGACCGCCGGCAGGATTTGGCGGTCGTAGAAATTCACGGTGTTGATGCCAAACAACACCCAGAGCGCGAATACTCGCCTGCGCGTTTCCATCGTCATGGGAATCGAGGCGTGATGTTGCGAGCGGCGTATCGCCCAGTCAAGGCTGCGGGAAATCCGAAGCTCGAAACTCGAAAACCGAAAACCGAAGCCCGAAGGAAACCGGTCCAAGCCTCCGTAGCAGCGGACGTGAGTCCGCTCCATTCATGAACGAGTCGAAGCGGCCTCACGGGAGGATGCGGAGGCTTCGAATTTCGGGCTTCGAGCTTCCTTCGGATTTCGGATTTCGAGTTTCGGTTTTCCTCCTCACCCAACCTGAGCCAGTGTCTCCCACCGCACGCCCACCTTGCGCGCCGCGTAACCCAGTTCCTTGAGCCAGTCACCGTAGGCCATGACCCAGTGCGAATCGCGCGCCTCCGCCATAAGCTTCCGCCACGCACCCTGCACGGCGACATCCTGTTGCGAGCGGCAAATGTCGTAGAACGGATTGCCCTTCACCGTGCCCTTGAAACCCACCCAGCGAGCGGTGCTGTACTCCGGATCAACGAACGTCACCTGCTGTCCGAGCGGCATGTCCACCTTCGGCGCGGCGCCGTACTCCGACTCGTAGTGCGTCACGATCTGCGCCGGTTCGTATTTCCGCCCATCCATGCGGCGCGGACTCGTGCAATGCGCGCACGTCACCATGCCCTTGTGTGGGAACGTCGAGTTGTGGAGGAACACCGGCCGGTTCACGACGTGGCGCAGCAACAGCCCGGGCGGAATAATCACGAAGTCCGACTCGCAGAACGCGATCAAGCCTTCGTCGTTGAGCAACGAGAGCGTCAGGCACGCGGTGGTCTCGGCCATCGGCATGATCGTTCCCATGCAGGCCTTGATGGTGAATGCGTTCGCGTCGTTCTCGCGCATCACCTCCTTGAACATCCGGTAAAGCACGAACGAGTTCACCACAAACTGCCGCTCCGTGTTCAGGCGCGTGCGCGGCAGCGCCAGGTAGCGCCGGGTCCATCCTTCGGCCTCGGCCATGACCTTGCGGTCGGCCAATGCGCGCCGGATGCGCGGCTCGAAACTCTCGTAGCTGACGTCAATGATCTTCAGGCCGAACCGCTCCTGGCTCTTCTGCGGCGCATCGGCCGCGTATTTGCCCGCGGGACCGCCGAGGGCGACGATGCGCGTACCGAGGAAATTCTTCACCGCGTGCAAGGCCCGGAGCTTCCACAGCAGCTCGGCGGTGTCGTCCACCACCACGTCGTCCACATGCGTGCGCGGAGCGACTGGCGCGTCGGCAGCGGCGTTGGCCGGAGAATCGGCGCGCAGATAACGCGTGCTCAGCGCCTCATACCAGTAATAAACCGGCCCGGAACGCTGACGCACGAAGATGAGCGCGTCCGGCTTCAAGTCCAGGCACGCCCGCAACGTTTGTCCGCCACCGGTGCAGGCATAAACCAGCGTCACATCCCACTCCCCGTCGGTCAGCTTCTTGGCCGTGTCGGGCGACGTGACTTTCGCCAGCGGCAAAATCTCCAGGCCGAACTCCGCCTGCTTCGCCAACCGCTTTAACTCCGCGTCAATGCGCGCGCACTCCTCGGCCACGGCTGGCTCCGTTTGCACGCCGCCCCAGGATTTCCAGGACGTCTTCTCCCGGCGCGTCGGCAGGCTGTACATGAACACCGGCTGGACTTTCAGCTTCTTGGTGGGCAGGAAAAAGGGCTTGCTCGGATTCCAGCCCTCCGTGTCATCCCGCGCCGCGAACGCCGCGGGCCATCCCATGCAGCCCGCGCCAAGCGCGCAAGAGGTTAACCAGACAAACTGCCTACGACTGAGGTTTTGTGAATTCATATCCCGATCCTTTGTTGCGTTCCGCCCGAAGACAATGTGACCACCACACGCCCTCGAAGCGCTTCATGAAGCCCCGACCCGTTTGGGCAAGGCCTCGCTGAGGAAGCAGCACCCATGTCGGGATAATGCGCCGAGCCACGCTGGCTGTCCATACAGGATTTAGCGCGGCAGCGAAGCGGGCGAAGCAGGCACCGGGAACGGTGCTGTCAGCTATGCTTTGCGTATGCGGAGTTTTTGGCCCCCCGCGACGCTTTCGGCCTTCGTTTCTTCGCTGGCTTTGCACGAGCGCCAACTTTGTAGGCCACAGGGTCCTCTCGCAATATTCCCCCCTGCTCAACCCAATCAAGGTTTCGGCCAATGAGAAGCTCGGACATCTCTGCACGGTGCGTGTTCTTCATCGCGACAGGCTGCGTTGCGAAGCCGTGCCTCTCGGCCAGAGTGCAAACTTCCTCCGCGTTGTCATAAGTCATCAGGAAATCTCCTCGGAGTCGCTCGCACAGCGAGAACAAGGCGTCGTGGTCAATCTCAGAGTGTGTGTAAAGCCGTGAGCCGGCGCGCTTGCCGCCAGCGGTGTACGGCGGATCAATGAAGAACACCGCGGTTTCATCATCCCGATACTCAGCCAAGATCTCAAAGCCATCGCCGTGGATGAACGTCATGCGTTTGGCAACGAATTCGATGTTTGTGATTCGCCTCGCTATCGTTTGCGGATACCACCGCGACAAAATTCCCTTTCCGTTTTCGCCATACTTCAGCACGCCGGCGCCCTCTGCCAGAATTCCTCCGTGCGCAGTGCGGTTCTTCAACAGCGTTTGAAACGCAAGTTCCCGGCGCGAATGAGGCACCTTGGCCAATTCTGCTCTAGCCGAGTCTCGGGTGAGTTCAAAGGCGAGCATCCGCTTTGCAAGCCACTTGGCGTCACCACCGAGAATCGTCTCCCAAACCGCGGCGATTTGCTCGTCAAGCTCTACCATGAGGACGTGATCTGCGAGGTGCTCCAACGCGGCGGTCAGGCCAATGATTCCGCCGCCCGGAAAGCCTCTGCCGCACGCACTGCTTCGGCTTCAGTCGAAAACTTCTTTTCTTCACGGGTGAAGTAATCCACAGGGTAATTGCCTTCCACCACTCGCAAAACAGCGCCGCCTAAACCATCAGCCTCAACATACGCCACCTCGTCGTCTCCATAGCTTACGTCCGCCCGATAAAGCACGTGGCCGGGGGCGCTGACGTTCAAACGCTGCCTGACTTCGTCGAGTTGGCTCTGCAATCGGCTGATTGACTGCCTATCCATTTGGTTGAGAGGGTTCGAGTTCATGGTTCATTTAATGGTGCTCGCATACTCACGGCGGAATTCCTCGTAAACAATCCGTAATACTTTCTGGCGGTCTTCCGACTCCTCAAAGTTGGCCGCCATCGTCAAAAGGTCCGCCTTGCTGAGCGATTGAATGCTCATGTCGATGAGATATTTCTTGACCTGCTTGGAAACGTCGTCAATCACGAGGATGACTTTCCCGTCATCAAGACGCTCTTTGTCGAAATTCAATTTGAGTTCGGCGTAGACCTTCTCCGCTTCTGATTGCGTGTGAATCCGTAGTTTTTTTACTTGATACACCACGCCGAAATCCGTCGAGAGGTCGACGCCTCTGTCGTGAGCAGCCGTCCGCGTGTCACGGTAGATTTTACATGCGAACTTTTCCAAATGGACTTTGATGACCGCAAAACTGAAAATCTCAAAGTTGGCTGGCGTCTTGTCGATTTGCTGACGAATCAGTTCAAGGAACTTCTTGCGATTTTCAGCGTATGCCACTCGCGTTTCCGAATCGGCGAGTAGCGGCACGACGCCCAGACGCTCATCAATGTGCCGCTTAATTCTGGCCGGAATCCAGCCGCAGAGGTTTTCCGCGAACGAAGTGTAAGGAGGAAGCAACTCGTATTTCAGATGGCCGACCGACTTCAGAACGCTGTAGCGCGACATTCGAGTGCCGTAGGCGTCATAGTATTTCGCGCCAACGTGAACATCATGGCCGAGAAACTCCTTCACGTCCCTGACCCCTGCCTCGTATGCTTTTTTGATCTGTGGGTCTGAAAAAACTTTTTGACCGCTTTCCAGAAAGACTCGCAGCAGCCCAAGTGTCACGACCGGCATGATCACCTTCGTTTGCGAATACTTGAGCATCCTGTCAATTTCGCTTCGACAGAATGACTCGGTATTGGCAGGCGGGGTTTTGAGGTTGTAAGCCATTCGTTATTCGCAAAGCACAATTTCAGACGGAGCGACCGCAGTCTTATTGCCCCAGGCATTGATAATTCCGCCTTTGAAGATGAGTTGGGGAGCGAGCCGCTTCCGGGACGACGACAGAAAATCCGGGCGTGGGTAATTCGCTTCAGTCGTCCAATCCATCCCACTGCGCTTGCTCGGAGCTTGCATGTAGTGCTCGAATGGGTTTCGGATGTTGCCGGAAATGTAAACGGCCTGAACTTCCAAAGCGCCGAAGTCATAAACCCGACCTGACTTGTCATATGCGCAGAGAACGACATCAATGTTGCCCGCCGATTCACCGTCCGCGTCTTTCAGGCGAACCTCCGCGAGCGTGGTCCAAGTCGCGTCGGGCGAGAAAAAGAAATCTGCGGCGTCATCTGCTATCAGCCAGCCCTGTCGGAAGCGAATCGGGCAGGTAATGACCACGTCGCCCTCGTGGAAGACGCTGCACACACCCAGCGGGTCTTGTGCTTTGTCCTTCGTGCAGTTTGGGACTTTGTTGTTGAACGGGCAGAGGCGCTTCGTGCGATGGCGGTTCGCAGTCGCGCTCAAATCCGTTGCCGGAAATCCGAATACCTCTGCGAGCGGATGTTCTGCTGTCATTTCAGTACATGACCGGCGTCCGGGAAATTCGTGCGGCCGCACAGCCGCTTGAGATAGTTGCCGAACAGGACTTGGTTCACGAAGGAAGGGTGTAGCAACCTCTCGCTCCAAGGGCGAGAAGGAAATCAAAATTGGCGCCGAGGGTTTAAGCAGGACCGAGGCTGGATCAAGCCTGACTGGACTTGTCCCCGGGGATTCTGATTGAATGGCGGCGTGAAAGCGAATTTCAGATTCTCTCCTTTGTCGCAAGTCCTGCTGTCACTCGGCTTTGCCGGCGCGTTGCTGGCGCAAGAGGCAGAGCGGCCGTTTATTTTCGAGGCCGACGTGAAGGTGGCGATGCGCGACGGCGTCCAGCTCGCCGCAAACGTCTGGCGGCCGAAAGAGCAGGGTCGTTACCCGGTGATCTTGATGCGCTCGCCTTACGGCAAGATGGACGAGAAGTGGGGCGACGGGAAACGCTACACCGAAGCCGGCTACGTCATGGTCACGCAGGACTGCCGGGGGCGCGGCAAATCGGAAGGTCCGTGGGACCCGTTCTGCCACGATGTCGAGGATGGCTTCGACACGCAGGAGTGGGTGGGCAAACAGCCGTGGTGCAACGGCGAGATCGGCACAGCGGGCGGCTCGTACCTCGGCTGGTCGCAGTGGGCCTCGGCGGCGAACGCGAGCAAATATCTCAAAGCCATGGTGCCGGTCGTGCCGTTCGATAACGCATACGAAATCGCCTACTCGGGCGGCGCGTTGCAACTCGCGCTGTTGATGGGCTGGGGGACGGCGGTCGGCGGTGTGGCGCTCAACCCCGAAAAGCTCAAGGAGGCGTTTCAGCATTTGCCGCTCAACACCTATGGCGATCAGTTCGAGAAAAAGATTCCGTATCTCAACGACTGGGTATCGCACTCGACCTACGACGACTACTGGAAGAAGCGCAGCATCGAACATCGCTACGCGGACGTGACCGTACCCATCCTGAACATCGGCGGCTGGTATGACATCTTCTCGAAGACCACGCTCGAAATGGTGGCTAAGGTCCGCGCGAGTTCGCGTGACCGGCAGGTGCGCCGGAATGAATTTGTCATCATCGGGCCGTGGGGGCACGGCGTCGGCGGGCGCAAAACCGGCGAGCTGGATTTCGGCGCGGACGCGAAGCTCAACGTCGGGGACTGGCAATTCAAGTGGTTCGAGTATTGGCTGAAGGGACGCGAGACCGGCGTGCAGGATTGGCCAGCCTATTACCTTTTCGTCATGGGCGAGAACCGCTGGCGCGGCGAGAACGAATGGCCGCTTAAGCGCACGCAGTTCACGTCGTATTTTCTCCACAGCGCCGGCAAGGCGAACTCGCTCAACGGCGACGGCTCACTCAGCACCACCGAGCCGAAGGAGGAAAAGGCGGACGATTTCACCTACTACGCCAAGAATCCGGTGCCGACGGTTGGCGGGAACAACCTCATCGGCGCAGCCGCCGGCCCTTACGATCAGACGAAGGTGGAGGAGCGCGAAGACGTGCTTGTTTATTCGACGGCCCCGCTGGAACAGGACGTGGAAGTCACCGGCCCGGTGAAGATGATCCTTTATGCAACGTCCAGTGCCCGCGACACGGATTTCACGGCCAAGCTGGTGGACGTGCAGCCGGAGGGAAAGGCCATCAATCTGTGCGACGGCATAATCCGCGCGCGCTACCGGGCCGGGATGGAGAAGCCCACGCTGCTTGAGCCGGGCAAAGCTGAGCGCTTTGAGATTGACTTGTGGGTCACGAGCGATGTTTTCCAGCGCGGCCATCGCATCCGGGTGGAAGTCTCCAGCAGCAACTTCCCGCGCTTTGACCGGAATCCGAACAGTGGAAATCCGTTCGGCACCGACACGGAACTGCTGTCCGCCAAGCAAACGATCCTGCACGATGCCGACCACCCGTCGCATCTGGAACTGCCGGTGATTCCACGATAGCAGGAACGGGCAAGTAATTCAAAAATGAGCACCGTCATTTTCAATCGCGCGCCTCTCCCTCACCCCGGCCCTCTCCCGCTGGGAGAGGGGGCGACCACCTCACGCTTCTGCCTTTGCGCGTGGCGGCTGGGCCGATCCAGCGGCTGGTTTGTCATCGCGGCGGCGTACAATTCTCCCTCGCCCAAGGGGAGAGGGCCGGGGTGAGGGAGAACGCTCGAGATTCCAGCACGATCCAAAGCCCAAACACAGACTTGACCACACGAAATCAGAGACCCACTTCCTGCACATGAATCCCAATCCCAATCCCAAACTCGTCGAATTCCTCAAGAGCGTGGACAGCCCGACGCTTGAGAACGCCATCGAGACGCTGCACGTCCAGCCGCGTGACAAAGGCTTCACGCCGTTGCAAATCCGCTGTCTCTTCCCGGAGTTGGGCCGGCTGTGCGGCTACGCAGTGACGGCCCAGGTGGAGAGCGTCACGCAACTGCATCCCACCGAGGAGCGCACCTTCCTGGAGTTGTTCAAAGCCGTGGACGATTCACCCAAGCCAGCGGTGATCGCCTTCCAGGAAATCGGCGGGCACGGCGATTATGCGGCGCATTGCGGCGAGGTCATGGCCACGGCCTTCACGCGGCTCGGCGCAGTGGGCTTGGTGACCGATGGCGGCGTGCGGGACGTGCCGGAGGTCCGCGCGCTGCGATTCCACTACTTCGCGCGCGGCACGGTTGTGAGCCACACGCATTTCAAAATCGTGCGTGTCGGTGTGCCGATCCAGATTCTCGGTTTGGAAATCAAACCTGGCGATTTGTTGCACGGCGATGAGAACGGATTGATGCAGATTCCCGACGCGGCGCTGCCTGGCCTTGAAATGGCCGCCGAACAAGTGCGGGCGCGCGAGCGGCGCTTGATGGATTTCATGCGCAGCCCGGAATTCTCCGTGGAGAAGCTCAAGGGGCGATTTATCGAGTAGTCAGCAGCACCAGCCCTTTGAAGTGCCTCCATGCGGAATCCAATCCTCAGCCTCCTTCCGACGCTGCTCTGCACGACGGCCATCGCTGGTCCCGTCTTTCCCGCCGCCAAACCCGAGTGGAGCGTGGAATTTGCAGGCGGCGTGATTGGCCATCCGGCGCACTTCGGGCCAGTCGAAAAGTGTCGCGGCGTGCTTGTCACGGAACACTCCGGCAGGATCACATTGGTGAGTCCGACGGGAGAAAAGCTCCTGACGATGAACCTCGATTTGCCGGTCGAAACGCCCGCCGTCGCGGCGGACTTGCGAGGCCACGGGAAGTTCTCGGTTGTGTCGGTGGACGCTAGGGGTTCGATCTACTGTTTCGACGAACAAGGCCGTCGGCAGTGGAAATTCTCGCGGGCCGAAAAGTCCGGTGAATTTCGCCTGCCAGTGTTCGCGGACCGCGATGGCGATGGCCGGAAGGAAATCTTCGTCCCCGACAGCCGTGGGCATCTCGACGTGCTGGATGCCGCGGGCCGACTCCGTTTGGAGGTTAGCGCCACGAAGTATCGCGTCGGGGTGCCGGCCGTTGGCGACGTGGACGGTGATGGCAAGCCGGAAATCATTTTCGGCACCGAAGCAGGTGAGGTTTATTGCCTGAGCAATCAAGGGGACGTGTTGTGGTGCACGACGCTGGACGCCTGCCTGGGCCGCGGTTTCCCACTCGTGGCCGACGCGGACCAGGATGGTCGCTACGAAGTGTATCTCTCGACCGCCTTCAGCAACGCACGCCCGGGGCTCTTCGCGCTGGACGCGAGGACGGGCAGACAACTGTGGAAAGCTGCGTCGGTTCTCCAATCCTACCGCTCGACAGTCGTGGCGGACCTAGATGGCGATGGGCGAAATGAAATCCTCTTTGGCGACAAAAACAGCAGCTTGTTCTGCCTCGACGCGCGTGGGCAGCAACGCTGGACGACGCAATTGCCTGGCCGCGGGATTTTCTTTGCCCCCGCTGTGGCCGATCTGCAAGGCAACGGTGCGAGCACGAGCTTCGCCGTAGTGCGCAACGCCGGCAGCACCGGCAAATCGCTTTACGCGCTCGATCCCACGGGCAAGGTCGTGGACGAACTCGCGCTGCCCGGCGGCGGCGGTTGCTCACCGATTCTTTGCCGGTTCGAGGGGCGCGCGGAAGTCTCGCTCCTCGTGCTCACCGGCAGCGGCCAGTTGCAGTGCTATCGGCCGGAACAGAATTCCGCCGCTGCGAGAATCTTGTGGCCCGGTGTTCGAAACGACGTGTTGAATTCGGGCTTCATCAAATCCGCCAAGCCGGTGGCGAAGACGCAATCGTCCGTTGTGACGAAATCGAATCCTGCCACACAGCGAATGCGCGCAATCGGTGGCGCGAACAAACTCCCGCTACCACAGCCTCCGCCCGAGGCCGAGTTGGCGGAGGTGAAGACCGTGCTACCCGATGGAAGCCTGCGGGTCCAATTATTCCAGGCGGCCGAGAGCAACGATCCCCCTCCCCCAACTTTCGCCGCGTCCGCTCCCGGCAATTACGACGTCACGATCCGCTGGCACGATCTCCAGCGCAACACCATCGTCCAAGCGCAATGTTCCGTGTATCACCTGGACAAAGACCTCAAGGCCGACGCTGCCCGGCTGCGCGAAGCGACCGGCGAACTCCGCGCGATTGGCCGGCAGACGCCGGCGCTGGCGGACTTGACCGGGCATCTTGCGCAGCAAGTTTTGGAGGCCTTTGAAAAAGCCCATCGCACGCGGGCTGTCACCGACTTCGACGCGCTGCATTGGCGCTGTAATTACTCGCTCCGGCTGGCGCGACTCGTCCGCGATTGCAAGCCGGCTGGCGGCATTCTGGTTCACCAGCTTGCCAATCCGTGGGAGAACTTCGACGCGGCGGAATCCTTCGAGCACGCGCCGACGGCGATGAATTCCGTCTCGCTGGACATGCTGGGCAACGAATACGAGGCCGTGGCCATCGCGGTTTCCAACTTGCGCCCGCAACCGGCCACCTTGCGCCTGGCCTGCGGCGCGTTTCGGGGCAGCACGAACCGCGTCGAGGCCAAAGAAGTCCTGGCGCTGCGCGAGGTGTTAAACGTGCAACCCGACGGCACGGGCGAACTCACCGAGGATCCGCTGCCGTTGCTTGGGGAGAGCCAGACCGTTCGCCTCGAAGCCGGCGAGACGCGCAAGGTGTGGCTGACGTTTCACAGCCGCTCGCTCTCGCCCGGCACGTGGCGCGCGACGCTCAAGGTGGGCGATGTCGCGTCGCCGGAGCTGCCGGCGGAAATCCCGATGACGGTCCAGGTCCATCCCGTGCGATTGCCGGAGCGTTTCACATACCGCGAGTGCAACTGGCTTTACCTGCACGGCATCGCGGACGAGGCGTTGCGCGAAGCGACGATGCGCGACGCGGTGGAGCACGGCATGAATGTGTTCGTGATTCCGGGCGTTTCGATCCAGGTGGACGAACATGGAAAGCTCGGCCAGGCGAACTCTTCGGCACACGACGATCTCGTCCGGAAACTCGGTAGCAACATCTTCTATCTCGTGTCTGGACCGGTTTCCGTCCAATGGCCGGCGCAGTTCAAACCGGACGCGCTGCAACAGGAGAAAGCCTTCGCCGATGCGCTCCGATGGTACGGCGGTCACATGCAATCGCTGGGCGTCGGCTACGAGGACTTTGCGATTTACCTCCAGGACGAGCCGGGCTTGCTTGGGCGTGACGCCGGCTTCGAGGCGTTCGTCGCGCAGCTCAAACGGTTCAAAGCCGCCGAGCCGCGCATCCAGCTTTACGCCAACCCGGCGGGCGGCGCGCGCGCGGAATTGCTACGGCCGTTACAGGACTTGATTGACGTGTGGGCGCCGGACCTGCACCTCGTCCGGGAGCAACCGGAGGCGCTGGCGGAGATTTTCCGGCATGGCAAGCAATACTGGCACTACGAAGCGCCCGGTGATCAGCGCTATCTCGACCCGCTGGGTTTCTACCGGATGAAGCCGTGGGTCGCGTTTCAGATGGGCATGACCGGCGGCGGTTACTGGGTTTACAGTTCAGCGAATTACTGGTTCGCCGAACCGGGCGGCGGCACGGAATACGGCGCGGTTTATCCGACGGACAAGGGGCCGGTCACGACCAAACGCTGGGAAGCTTCGCGTGACGGCATCGAGGATTTCGAATTGCTCTGGCTGGTGCGGAAGACCGCGGAACGCTCCGCCTCGCCGAAAAAGCCGGAGGCGCTGCAGCTCATTGACGACGCGGTGCGCTTCGTGACGCGCGGCCAGGAAAAGGTCACCGACATCAGCCGCCACGTCCGGCCCTACACGCCGGACTACGAGCGCTGGATGGATTACCGGCGACAACTCATCCGGATGCAAATACAGTTGGCGGAGTGAAGGCACATGGGCGGCGGAACCGTCGCACCCGCACCACCTCGCGCACTTGACCCGACAAGAAGAAGACTGTATCCGACAGACGTATGAACAAACTCAAGGAACTAAAAGCGCTCGGCATGAAGCGGAGGCGCTCACGATGGCCGGGATACAAATGCATCGGCGATTATCATGGCAGGCGGTACGATTGCGATTTTGTCTCGCCGTACGCGAAGACCGCCGGAAACTTCGACTCTCAAATAATGGTGCTGCTTCAGGACTGGAGTTCAAATGACGCCCTGTGCGGGAATTTCCATGACGACTGTGCGAAGTGCGGCTATGGCGTGAACTTGCCATCGAACAAGAACCTCATTCGCTTGCTTGAGGAGCACTACCACCTGTCCCTGAAGGACGTTTGGGGAAGTAACGTATTTCCTTTCATCAAAATGGGAGGTCTGAGCAGTCGCATTCCTCCGCAGGACCTTTGCCGGGGGGCGGTGGAATTCGCTCTCCCAGAGATTCAAATCGTGCGCCCGAAACTGGTGATTTGTTTCGGCCAAGCGACCTTCAATGCCGTAAGGAAAGCGTGCGAATTGGATCCAGTTTACCCGCTTGCAAAGGCCATTCGGAGTCCTTTCACTTGGCCGGTCGGGCGTCGCGAGGTGCGGATTTGGTGTCAGGCACACCCCGGAAGGCTTGGGCAGAACATGAGAAACCGCGGCGGTCGGTTGCGGGTGCCAGGCGACTGGAAGCGAATGCGAGAGGAAGTTCCAATCCGAGGGTAACTCACCTCTGAGGCCAGCCGACAAGCTGTTCTTGCGTTTCCTCGCAGCGGTTCCACGGGCTTTTGCCCAGCGGCACCCGATTGGACAGTACAGCCAGCGGGCTGCTGGTCCGCCGTGTTCAGAGCTTCCTAGGAAGCACGTCTCCAATTAGACTTCACCCATGAAATCCAACACAAGCTGGCAAATCATCGCTGCCATTTCGAGAAATTTTGCGGTACTGTACGGGGCATTCTTCCTCACTGCTCACGTCCTTGCCGCCGACAGTTCCACGCTCCAAGGCGGCGCGGCCAAGGTGGATTTGACTCCACCGCTGGAGATGAAGGCGGCGTTGGGCGGTTACGGCGCGCGCATGAGCAAACCCGCGATCGGCGTGCATGACAAGGTCTGGGCCAAGGCGTTGGTGCTGACCAAAGGCGACCGGAAATTTGCGGTGGTTACCGCCGATGTGCTGGGTTTCCCACCGCAGTTCAAGGCCGCCGTGATCGAGCGGTTGGCAGGTGACGGCTGGACCGCTGATCAAGTCATGCTGCTGCCCAGTCACACGCACACGAGCTTCGACATGATGGCGCTGCATCCGGGCAACAAGTTCGCGATTCCGCAAATTGGTCTCTTTCACAAGGAGTTGTTCGAGCACACGGCGGGGAAACTGGCCACGGTGATTCGCGAAGCCGGCCGCAAGTTGACGCCGGTAGTTGCCGGCTCGACGACGGCGTCGGTGCCCGACCGCAATCGGAACCGCCGTGGTCTCACGACGCACGACACGGACCTGACCGTGACGCGGGTGGACACGAGCGACGGGAAGCCGCTGGCAGTGCTGGTCAACTGGACGGCGCATCCGACGTTTATGGACGACGAGGACATGCTGTTCTCCGGCGACTGGCCGGGGCATTTGCAGCGCACAGTCGAGGCGCTGGTTGGCCAGGGAGTCGTGGCGATGTTCTACAACGGCGCAGAGGGCGACCAATCGCCGACGCCTCCGGCCGACGCGGGCAGCCGTTGGGAACGCGCCGAGCGTTATGGCCGCGAGATGGGTATCCAAGCCTGGCGGGTTTGGGAGAAAATCCAGCCGCGTGAGGTCAAGGCTTTCAGTTATTCCAGCGAAGCGATAGCGCTGCCCAAGACGACCTGGCATCCGGACTTCATGAAGACCGGCGGGGCCGAATACGGTCTGAACGAGACGATGATGCGGGCTTTCCTGGATGCGCTGCAACCGGCGCAAACGCGGAGCACCTGTCTTCGCTTGGGTGATTTGGTCATCCTCGGCGTCCCCGGTGAACTGGCGGCGGAATTGGGGATGGAGTTGAAAGGAAAGGCGCGTGAGTTGACGGGTGCGAAGTGCCCAACGATCGGTGGTCTGGCGAACGAGTGGGTCAGTTACATCCTGCCGGCGAAGGAGTATCGCAAGGGCGGTTATGAGGCGAGCGTGAGTTTCTACGGCGAGGCGCTTGGGAGCACGGTGCTCGAAGGTGTTCTACACGCCGCTGGAGGGCTGAAGTGATCCGCGCATCAAACCTGACCTGAAACGGACGCGAGTTTGATCCAGGCGTGAGGATAGATGAATGCGCTGCTTACGGCGGGCCGGGCCCGCCTGGCATCGTGCCTACGCCAAGCCATGTCTATCGCGGAATTGGTTGCAGACCAGTCGGCGCCACGCGGATGAGTTGCGCGAGCAGCGGTTGATTGCGATTGGCGTTCATGTAGGCGCACAACACCACGTCGGGTTCAACCTCCACCAGACAGCCCATCGCCCAGACGGGATAGTCAATCACCGTGCCCTCGTCCCAATTCAGTCCGTCATCGCGGCTGACGTTGATGGCGTAATGCGGATAACGGTGGGCGCACAGGATGGCGCCGGAGTGCGTGCGGACCAACGACTGGGCGTAGCCGGGAAAAGTCGTGCGGGCCGCGGCATCCCAGGAAGCGCCGGCCCGGGGCGACCAGCATTGCCACATGGTCGGGCTGTAAATCGGGCGGACCAAGACCATCACCTGGTTGCCGAGGGCAACACCAGTTGGCTCGGTCAAGTCCAGCGAGCCGGGAATTTCGCCACGCTTGCTGCCCACCCAGGTGGGTTGATCCAACTCGATGGGCACGGACCAGCTCTTGCCGGCGTCGGTGCTGCGAATGGCGAAGGCCTTGCAATGTGTGGCGCTCCAGGTGCGCACGTCCGTGAACTTCGCGCCTACCTCCTTCACACCGCCGAGGAGGAAACGAAGCAGCGTGCCATCGAGCGTCTTCACCAGCGGACCGTAAGGCACAAGGTTCTTCGGTTGCTCCGGCCAGTTGGTCGCGACTTCCGAGGCCACTGGTTCGGACCACGTGTGGCCGTTGTCGGCGGATTCGGACATCAGGATTTCCGGCACCGGCTGCTTCACCTGTTCCTGCGTGCGATAGACCATCACCATCAAGCGGGTCTTGGAGAAGCGGAACATCGTACTGCCGTAATCCCCCACGGGGCCAAGCGAGGCCGGCAGTTCCACCGGGGCGCTCCAGGTGCGGCCTTTGTCGCGCGAGCGAACGAGAAGTTTATCTGCCGCCAGCAGCACGTCGCCGTTCGGCGCCACACAGCCGCTGGGCATGTTTTCAGAATTTAGCCCGACCGTGAACGCATGGTTGGAAATCTGCGCCTTGTCGTTCCAGCGCGGCGGTGGGACTTGCTTGCCGGTTAGGCGGACGTTGCGGAAGGCATACCACCCGTAACCTGCCAGACCGACCGAGCCGCGCTTGAACGTGTCATCCGTCACGCTCAACGCACGGCGGCCGTCCACCCAGACTGTGATCTGCGGTCCGCGGGCCTCCACGCGCACTTGATACCAGCGGTCGGTTTCGCTCGGCACGCCGGGGACTAGTTCCATCTTGAGGTGGCGCAAGTATCCGTCGCCATCCACTTTCGCGACGGCGGCCCAGAAGTGCTTTGCGCGCAATTGCTGGCCGCCCCAGGGAAAATAGACGAAGTAAAAGTGATTGGCGTCGGTGGCACGCAGAATCAAGCCGGCGCTGCCCGTGCCGGTCTCGCGGTAATCGCCGTTGAACTCGAACTCCGCCGTCAGGTCACCGAAAGCCTCCGTTTTGGAAAAAGCCCGGCTGTGCAGGTTCCGTTTGTCCGGCGGGCGGATGATGCCTTCGGCATTCTCAGTCCACGGGCCGCCGAGGAAACTCCAATTGCGGCCATCACCGAGCTTCAACTTCGTGGCGGGCGCGTCCGCACTGCGCCGGCCTGGTGGTGAGCCGATTTTCTGTTTGCCAACCTGCTTGATCCAGTTGGCCGTCCACGCAACTGCCTCCGGGTCGTTCTTGATCGTCAGAAAAACAATGCCTTGGATGCGGCCAGCGTGCGCGAGTTGCAGCGCCGACTCGCACTGCCGTTTGAGCAGTTCGGGCGGCATCGCTCGTCCTTCGCCGAAGTCGTAGAGGTAGAGGCCGAGCATGATGGGCTTGCCCGGAAACTGGCGCTCGCAGTGGGCGACATTCCTTTCCAAGTCAACAATGTCCCGCGCGTGCCAGGTCCACAGTTGGATCACATCGAGTTCCTGGATGTATTCGTTGATGCCGGGGCGGTCGAGGCTCATCGTATAGACGACTCCGCTGAGCCTCACTGCGCGATACTTGTCCGGCAGCAACGCGCGGATTTGCCGGATCTGTCCAGGCTTGAAGCCCTGATCAATGCCGACGGTGCTCATGTCGTCGAGCAGCACGCCTTCAATCTGGGGATGCCGGTCCACCAGCCGGCGGACTTGAGCCATCCGTTGCTCGTAAACAAACGGCCGTCCCTCGCCCGCGCCGTCCGCGGAGATTTCCCAAACCAGACGCGGATGCATGGCGACCTCCTGAGTCTGGCGGTCAGCCTCCTGGTCGTCGTCGGGGACACCATTGCCGGCGAGCACCACGTTCGGCACGCCGAGCAGTTGGGCGCGTCGCGCGGGACCGGCTTCGGCGAACGTGGCGACGGTGTGCTGGCCTGGCTTCGCCATCTCCGGATTGCCCCAGACCCACAGCAGGTCGCGGATGTTCTTGGGCCTGGCTGGTTCTTCGCCCCGTGCCGCCGCCGCTTGGGCCAAGCCTTTGGGGCCGCCGATGGTGAACGCGATTGCCAACGTCACGGGCAGCGTCAGCCAAACTGTCTTTGCTCTCATGGGTTGTCCTTTGTTCGGAGCGGTGCGCTCTGCGGCGTCACGCTCATTCATGCGACCGCCGCGTTCGCGACACGTGATTGCTCGGTCGTCCAACGGTCGCGCAGCGTTGGCTTCACGCGGAGGATGGCGTTCTCGGGAGCGATGGTCAACTCCGGCAGTTCTCCGGCACTGCTCCGACCGTTGTCGCCTCAGCACGCGGCAAGAACCGGAACCGTGCTGGCAAGCATTTTTCTTGTCCCAAGGCTTCTGCCCGGGTATCCAACGATCCGTGCCGGAAAAACAAATACCCATCGGTAATCGGAGGAAACGCGACGTGGCAAAACCCTGGGCGCGTATCTCGTCGCTTCAGATTGTTGCGTGTGTGTCGCTCGTCTGCAGCGTGGCCGCGTCGGCCGGTCGCGCGGATGGGATCGAGATCGTCCGCGACGGGCGCTCGCTCGCGGTCATCGTCTTGAAGCCTGGCGCACACACCCTGGAGCAAGAGGCGACCGACGACCTCCGATGGGCCGTGCGAGAGGCGACCGGCGTGACGCTCGATGTGTTGCCCGAGTCGCCAGTCACCGGCGAACGGAAGCCGATCCGAATCGGATCACAAGCGGGTCTTCCATCGGACACACCGTATGACGGCGGCGAGGTGCGAGCCGGCGGAGGCGGGATCGAGGTTCTGGGGGCGACGCCCGCCGGGGTGGCCAACGCCGCCGCAACTATCCTGATGGAAGACTTTGGCGTCCGCATGTACTACCCCGAGCCGCAATTCACGATCGTCCCGCGGGCGAAAAGCCTACGGATACGCACGCGAACCGTCGCCCCGCAATTCGCCTACCGCCTTTGGTCCGGCCTCGTAGGGCGCGACGCAGCCGCCTATGTCCGGCGAAACCGGCTCACCGATGGCCGCATTCCGATCCGCCACCACGGCTTTGGCCACAATCTCGCTTCGATCATCTCCGTCGCGAAGCATGGCCAGGAGCACCCCGAATACTTCGCCCTCCGCAGCGGCGTGCGGCAGCTCCGAGGGAGCGACTCCGGCGACACGGCGCAGCCCTGCTTCACCAATCCCGACGTCGCCCGGTTGAGCATCGAGGCCGCGCGCCGCTACTTCGACGAGAACCCGGCACAGGACACGTTTTCGCTCTGCGTCAACGACAACTCGCGGTACTGCCAGTGCGACACCTGCGCCGCCCTAGACAAGCCCTACCGCAACTTGCCCGTCGGGCGGCAGTACTCCGAAAGCTACTTTGACTACGTCGCGAAGGTCGCTGAGGCCGTCGCGCAGTCGCACCCCGGCCGCTACCTCGGTGTCTTCGCCTACTGGAATGTCGAACAGCCGCCGCGAAACCGCACGCGCCTGCCGGACAACGTGCTGGTCGCCCTGACGCTGGACATCCTGCAGCACTACGACCCGGCCTACCGGGATAAGGACCGCGTGCTGATCCGCGCCTGGAACGGCTACACGAAGAACCTGCACACGTACGTTTACTACGGTCTCGGCTGGTACACGCCACGGATGTCGCCGCGCCTGGCGGCCGAGGACCTGCGGTTCGCCGCTCGGAACGGCGTGCGGGCGATCTACTGTGAGTCGTACCCGTTCTGGGCTTGGTGCGGGCCGATGCACTATGTCGCGGCGCGGCTTCAATGGGATGTCAACGCCGATGTTGACCGCATCCTCGACGAGTTCCATCGCGACTGCTTCGGCGACGTAGCTGCGCCCATGCGGGCATTTCACGACGCGTGCGAGCGGTACTGGACGCGGCCGCGGTCGGGCAAGTGGTTCGAGGGGCTTGACCGCCTCGCGCCGGAGGAGGCCATGGCGGATGCGACGATCCTTCGCGAGGCTCGCAGCCACTTGGAGAAGGCGCTGGCCGAGACGAAGGACCCGCTCATACGCAGCCGTATCGCCTGGCTGAAGAAAGGCTTCGATTTCACGACTGCGGTTGCCGATGCGTTCGATGCGAAGAAGACCGCTACTGATTCTCCCAACGGCTTGGAGCGGCTTGTCTCAACTGCGGGCGCGGTCGAGACTGCTTACGAGTGGCTCGTGACCGAGCCGGCGTATGTCCACTCCTATTACGAGCGGGGCGCGCGGTTCGACGGCAAGTGCTGGGGGTGGTTCAAAGGACCGCTACGAACGGCGGTCGAGGCGCGTTGGTCCGAGCTGCATCGCTCGCTTCCGGCGGCGGAAGCGGATGCCAAGTGGAAGGCAGTCGCCGACGAGTCCGGCCTGACCCGCTGGCTGGAGCGTCGCCGGTGGGAGTTCCGCTTCGATTCGTCGGGACGTTAGCCCGAGCATTTCATAGGCAGTACGATGCGAGGGAACGAAACGGCTGTAGCGCAGGTTTCCAAACCTGCTGTATCGCCGATTTCCAAATCGGCGGATCGCGGGGGAACCCACGACTCGCAAGTTTGGAAACTTGCGCTACGGCAGGTTCGGAAACCTGCGCTACGAGTGGTCCGTGAAATGTGCGAGTTGGAAATGGGCAGACTCGTTCTTTTCGTCGTATTGGCACTCTGCGGCACCGCCACGCTATCGGCTCAAACAGCCTCTGGCGAAGCCCTGCGCCGCGCCGCGGAGTTGCGGTTGTTCGGCGTGGAGATTGGCGGGCCGGAGGACGGCTTCAGCCTCACCAACCGTTTGCATTTTGAATCGGCGCGGGGGACGGAAGCGAACTTCCTCGATCTGCGACCCATCTGGTCAACGCTGGAGCCGAAGCCCGGCGAGTATGAGTGGTCGAGTTTGGATGCTGGCTTGAGCAACGCGACCGCCGTGGGCTTGCCGGTCACCATCACCCTGCGTTTCTTTGATCGCCAGGTGCCGGTGTGGCTGACCAGTGAAAACATGCTCGATCAGGAGGGCCGGACCCATTTCGGCTACAGCGGCTTTGAATCGCGCAGCCCTTCCTACTGGGGACCGCAGGCGCGCGCTTCCTATCTGCGGCTCATCGAAGCGATGATCCGGCGCTACCGGGACAATCCGGCGATCCTGGCTTGGCAATTCTTCTACGGCTACAACGACTCATTCTACCTCGGCATGTGGCAGAACCGGGAAACGCTCTACGACTACTCCACGTTTTCGCAGGCGCAGTACCGGCGCTACGTCTCCCAGGTGAGGAAGTTCAACCTGAAGCAGCTTAACAAGCGTTATGGGACCAGCCACCGGAGTTGGGAGGAGGTTGAGCAGCCCAAGCCCACTTTCGGCGCCTTGAACGTGTCGCGCGCGTGGTACGACTTCCAAGACTACCGGATGTGGAGTATCGAGCGAATGTTCGACGACATGTTCGGCACCGTGCGGCGGCTGGATGGTCGTCCGCTGATCATGTACTACGGCGGCTCGCTCCATCACGCGGCGCACCAGTTGAGCGTCTATGACGTCGGCCTGCGGTTGCTGCGGAAACACGGCGGCGCGCTGGACATCACGTGCTTCGAGGATCCTGTGCCGACGGAAATCGGCGCGGGCATCGTCCGCAGCTACGGCGTTCCTCTGATGGCCGAGGCCTGGCAGGTGCCGCCGCCAACGCGGGACTTCCGGCGTTTGTTCTTCCACGCGTTTGCCCACGGTGTGCGCGCTTACCAGTTGGTCGGCAACTGGGAGAAGATGGCCCCGACACCTGAAGGCGTGAACATGGGCGGGGCGCGGCGGGAGGCGGTTTCTGCCGACTGGCAAAAGCAGGCGCCCACGCGGGACGAGTTCATTCGCACCCGGCGCGTCTTCCTGGAGATGGCCGAGACCGAACCCGTGCGGGCGCCGGTCGCCGGCCTGTTTTCCTACCGCTCAATTCTTTCCCACATCCCCGCGCGGCACTACATTAACCCCACGCTGGCGATGATCCCCGTGCTACAAGAACACCAGTATTCGCTGGACTGGCATTCCGATCTGTCGCCGCTCGACGATCTGGACCGCTACCCAGCCCTGTTGGATGCCAACTCGGAGGTGCTCGAACGCCGCGTCATTGAGCGGCTGGCGGCCTACGTCAAGAAGGGCGGTCGTCTGGTGCTGCTTCCGCGCTCCGGCCGCTATGCACTCGAAGACGGTCGCCCGGACTACCCGCTGTTAAAGCGGCTGGGCCGGCCAAAGCAGGGTGGCGGACCTTTGGAAACCTGGTCGCACGGCAAGGGGCAGGTCCTGCGCGTCACCGGCGAGATCGAGTGGCCATCGCCGGAGGGAACCCAAACCTTGATCAAGCTGATGGAGTGGCTGCGCGTAGAGCGTCCCGTCACGGCGACCCCTGGCGTGCTGGCCACCATCAGCCGCGGGAGCCAAGGTCAGCTTTACGTCACGCTGCTGCGACAAAAGGCGGAGTCCGGCAGAGGCACGTTTCAGTTGCGCGCCGGGTTGCTCGCACCTGGACAGCGGTATCGGGTCGCCAACCTGTTCGACGAGAAGCCGGAGCCGCTCTCGGTGGATGCGGCGGCATTGGAGATGGGCTTCCCGGCAAGTTTCACCGCCCACGAGCTGAAAGTGATCCGGCTGACTCCGGAATAAGAAGGAGCGCCGCGATGCAAATCCTCCGCTGGCCACCAGCGTGGGTCTGCACCGCGCCATCTCCTTCAACGGCCACGAAGGCTGGTTGGAAACGTTCGCGCCAAGTCGCTGCCGGGTGAGGTTTGGTTGAAGGACGTGCGGCAATGGCTGGCCCGCGCTTGTTTAGTTCTTCAGTCCCAGACTCCGGCGCACCTCGACGCGCACTGAGCGACAATGCTTCAGCGCGGTTCTCGCCTCGCGCAAAGTCGCTGCATGGCCGGGATACCGGAAGTCCACCGCGTAATCCGTCATTATGTCCACGACCTTGGCGTAAGCCGCCCAGAGTGGTTCCACCGCCACACAGAGATTCAGAAGTTGCAGCAAATCGTGCGTGCGCGGGAAGGCAAGGCCCGCCTCCACCAATCGCGCCTTGAGGTACTTCTCCACGCACTGCTGGCAGAAGAACGAGGCGGCGTCCGGCATTATATCCTTGCGCCGGCGGAGGATTTGCGTGGCGACCTTGAAGTCGTTCTCCGCCTTCTTCACCCACTCACGCGTGACTGGCTTCATACAGCACCTGGCCCTTCTCCACGACCTCGCGCAGGAAGCAGTCCCCCCAGCGAAGCCGCTTGGCCACGTCGGCAGGTGTGCGCACTAACAGGTCCAGCGGAAACGTGCGCGGGACGGCGTGGCGAATCCGCACCGACATTCGCTCGCCGCGGTCGCGGGTGCGCGGCATGATGACCAGCAAGTCCACGTCAGAATCCTCCGTGGGCGTGCCGTGGGCGTAGGAGCCGAAGAGGATAATCCGTTCCGGGCGGAACTTCTGCGCCACCGCGCGGCTGAACTCTCGGATTTGCCTTCGGTCAATCACGCCTCACTGTTGGCCGAAAAACCGCCGCGACGCAAGCGGGGAAACTCACTGCATAGGGGTAAATAGTCTCATGCTTTCTGACCTTTCCGCCCGTGCCAATACAGCAGGTGCGCCAGGTGCGTCTTCGTCCCCATCTGCAATCGCGCTGCAATCCACGCCAGCGTCACCGTCGTCTCCCGCCGCAACCGTTGCGCGATCTTCACCTTCTCCACGTCGCCCTTCCGCCGCGCTGCCAGGATTTCCTCCGTCCAGCGCCGTCGCTGCAGTTCCTCCAAGACAATCCCCTCCGCCTCTGCCTCCGCCGATTCCCGCAGTTCCTCCCCGTAGTGAAATGCCCCGGCCTTTTCCGACACCTGCGCCAGCAACTCCTGTTTCAACCGGTCTTCCCCGAAGAACCACCCGCGCCGGATCGGTTTGAATACATCGCCCTCCTCCGCGCCGCGCCGTTCCTCCAGCGCCGCCTCCAGCCGCCGCCGCCGCACCGCGCTGTCCTGCGGAATGCGGTATTCCCCCAGCAACCGTTCCACCCGCAACCACGCCCACCGCTTGCCCGGGCTCTTGAGATACTCCGGCCAACTGCTCCACCGATACTCCCGCAACGCCTGCTCCGGCTTCAGCAGCTTCGCCCGCGCCGGATTCAAATGCACGTAAGCGCACACGGTCCGCAGATACCCGCTGCCGCTGCCATCCACCACCAGGGCCTTGTAGCGCCCGCTGAACAAATGCCCGAACACCTTGTGCCGCCGGTTGAACCGCGCCGTATAGGTGCCGAGAAACCACTTCATCCCGGCCACCAGATTCGGCTGCGGCGTCTCCACCACCAGATGAAAATGATTCGGCATCAGGCAAAGGGCGTGAACCTCCCAACCGGTCTTGGCACAGGCCTCGCCCAGCGTGGTGAGAAACCGCTGGCGATCCTCGTCATCCCGGAAAATCTCCTCGCGCCGGTCCCCGCGATTCATCACGTGATAAATCGCGCCAGGATATTCCACTCTCAGCTTCCGCGCCATGCCCGCGACCTTACCGAAACCCAAACCACGCCGTAAATACTACGTTACTATTGACCCCTTTCTGACCCCTTTCCGGTACTATTGACCCCTTTATGACTCCCAGAAGAGCCGAAAATATTTTGTCGGATTCTCGAAACGGCGGTTACTAATTGGCGACGAATGAGTGACGACGCGGGAGAGAATAAGAATACCGGACCACGCTTGCTGCCCGCGCCGTCTTTGCGTCACCGGGCGCAGCGAGGTTACCCCCGAAACCAAAACCGACCATGAAGAACTGCAGACAATCAACCAAACCAACCTCTATGAAAGAAAGATTATACCAACATCCAAGGCTGAACTGCTTCAAGGAACGCTGGACCGGTTCATTGTTTATGATCGCTGCCGCAGCGCTGGCGCTGACCGCGCAGAACGCCTTTGGGGTGTTTGACTTCCTCTCGCGGATTCCCAATGGCGGCGTCTTTAGCTGCGGCACCTGCCACATCAGCAGTTCCGAGTGGAATCCCTTCGGCCAAGACTTCAACGCCAACAATCGGGTTTGGAACGCCACGCTGGCCGGCCTGGACTCCGACGGCGACGGCTTCACCAGTGGCCAGGAACTTGGCGATCCCAACGGGACCGGCACCCCCACCCCCGGCGCGCAGGTCGGTAATCCAGGCGACCCCAATTCCTACCCGGGGATGGCGCAGGCGCAAACGCACACGGTCATCAAACACCTTGGTATCCCAAGCAAAGTGACGGGGTTAAATCCACAAGCGCCGCTGGTGCAGGGACCCGATGGCACACTGTATGGAGCAACAAGTGAGGGTGACAGTTATGGAACGGTGTTCAAGATCCAGCCGGATGGGACGGGGTTCGCTGTGCTGAAGTACTTCACCAACTCGGTCGAGGGGTTGCATCCCGATGCTGGCTTGCTTTTGTCCGGCGGCACGCTTTACGGGACGACCCGCGGTGACGGCGATTTGAATCATGGCACGGTGTTCAAAATGAACACGGATGGCACGGGCTATACTGTGCTCAAGAACTTCACCTACAGCGAGGGGGCGGCGCATGCTGCTCTAGTTTTGTCTGGCGACACGCTCTATGGGACGACGTGGTCCATCGACTGCGACGCCAGCAACGGTGACGGGATGGTGTTCAAAATGAACACGAATGGCACGGGCTATACCGTGCTCAAGAGTTTCCCCAATAACGACGCGCCCAGGGCTGGCCTGGTCTTGTCCGGCGGCACGCTTTACGGAACGACGTTTACGGGCGGCAGTTCGGGTTATGGAACGGTGTTCAAAATGAACACGAATGGCGCGGGCTATACCGTGCTCAAGAGTTTCACCGGTAGCGATGGACAGAAACCCTACGCTCCCTCCTCTGCTGGCTTGGTTTTGTCCGGCAGCACGCTTTACGGGACGACATATCTTGGCGGCAGTTCGGGTTATGGAACGGTGTTCAAGGTAAACACGAACGGATCGGGCTTCACCGTGCTCAAGAGTTTCACCGGTAGCGATGGAGGGTATCCCTATGCTGGTCTAGTCTTGTCTGGCGGCACGCTTTACGGAACGACGCAACAGGGCGGCAGTTCGGGCTACGGGACGGTGTTCAAGGTGAACGCGGACGGCACGGGCTATACCATGCTCACGAGTTTCACCCGTAGCGGCGATGCGGTGTCGTCCCAAGCTGGTTTAGTCTTGTCTGGCGGCACGCTTTACGGGACGACGTATCAGGGTGGCAGTTCAAATCTCGGCGCGGTGTTCAAGGTGAATACGGATGGCACGGGCTACACTGTGCTCAAGAGTTTCACCGGTAGCGATGGGAATCGGCCCTTTGCTGGCTTGGTTTTGTCTGGCGGCACGCTCTATGGGACGACATATCAGGGCGGCAGTTCGGATAAGGGAACGGTGTTCAAAATGAACACGGATGGCACGGGCTTTACCATGCTGAAGAGTTTCACCGGTAGCGATGGGGCGTCGCCCTGGGGTGATCTAGTCTTGTCTGACGGCACGCTTTACGGGACGACGTATTCTGGCGGCAGTTCAAATGCCGGGACGGCGTTCAAAATGAACATGGATGGCACGGGCTATTCCGTGCTCAAGAGTTTCATCGGTAGCGATGGATCGAATCCCCACGCTGGCTTGGTTTTGTTTGGCGCCACGTTTTACGGGACGACCGCCGCTGGCGGCAGTTCGGGTAAGGGGACGGTGTTCAAAGTAAACGCGGATGGCACAGGCTATACCGTGCTCAGGAGTTTCACCGGTAGCGATGGACAGTCTCCCTACGCTGACTTGGTTCTGTCTGGCAGCACACTTTACGGGACGACGTGTCAGGGCGGCAGTTCGGGTAAGGGCACGGTGTTCAAAGTGAACACAGATGGCACGGGCCATACCGTGCTCAAGAGTTTCACCGGTAGCGATGGACAGTATCCCTACGCTGGCTTGGTCTTGTCTGGCGGCACGCTTTACGGGACGACGGGTCAGGGCGGCGGTTGGAGTCTTTCGGGTCGCGGGACGGTTTTCAAGCTGAACACGGATGGCACGGGCTATTCCGTGCTCAAGAGTTTCACCGGTAGCGATGGGTCGTATCCACAAGCTGACTTGGCTTTGTCTGGCGACACGCTCTATGGGACGACCGTCAACGGCGGCACTTTGAACAATGGCACGGTGTTCAGAATTGATCTGTCGGGAGGGATGACTCCGGTGATTGACTGCCAGCCACAGAGCCGGGTGAATATGGTGGGGACCACAACCGGTTTCAGCGTGACCGCGATTGGCACTGCCCCGCTCACCTGTCAATGGCGCAAGAATGATGTCAATCTGGCGGATGGTGTGCAGTCTTCCGGCGCCACGATTTCAGGAACAACAACGACCGACTTGACGATGGCCAACGTCCAGATGAGCGACGGTGGCGGTTATACGGTGGTTGTGACCAACACTTACGGGAGTGTGACCAGTTCCGTGGCAGCGCTCACCGTGCAAGGCAGTTGCAGCTTTATCTCCAACGGGTTCGGGTTCGATCTCAGTGGGATGACGGGGCAAACGGTGGTGATTGAAGGTTCAACGAACCTGACCTCCTGGACGCCACTTCTGACCAATTCAACGGGCTGTTTCCACTTCAACGATTGTGATTCGGCCAATTGTGCCCAGCGTTTCTACCGGGTGCGGCTGGCGCCGTAGCACAGCAGCAAACCTCGGAACCAAAACGGACCATGAAGACCCGCAGACAATCAACCCAGCCAAGCCCAATCGCCTCTCTCACACTTATGAAACTCCTCAGTCCTTCTCTCTCAACGGGCCTCCTGTCGGCGGCGCTCGTCATGGCCGCGAGCACCCAGGCCACGGCCCAGGAACTCACCTTCACCACCCTGGCAGGGTTGGCCCAAAGCTCCGGCAGCGCCGACGGCCCGGCCAGCCTTGCGGGCTTCGGCGGGCCACAAGGCGTGGCGGTGGACAGCGCGGGCAACGTGTACGTCGCAGACAGCAACAACAAGACAATCCGGAAGGTAACGCCTGCCGGTGTGGTCACCACCCTGGCAGGGTTGGCGGGAAGCTCCGGGAGTGCCGACGGCACGGGCAGCGCCGCGCGCTTCTACTATCCAGCCAGCGTGGCGGTGGACAGCGCGGGCAACGTGTACGTAGCAGATGCAATCTCCAACGACGACAGCAACAACAACAACACCATCCGGAAGATAACGCCTGCCGGCGTGGTGACGACGCTGGCAGGATTGGCGCGAAGCTCCGGGAGCGCCGACGGCACGGGCAGCGCCACGCGGTTCTTCAGTCCACAGGGTGTGGCGGTGGACAGCGCGGGCAACGTGTACGTGGCGGACTTCCGGAACTGCACGATTCGGAAGGTGACGCCCGGCGGCGTGGTAACGACGCTGGCAGGGCTGGCGGGAAGCTCCGGGAGCGCCGACGGCACGGGCAGCGACGCGCGGTTCGAGTATCCATACGGCGTGGCGGTGGACAGCGCGGGCAACGTGTACGTGGCGGACACCTCGAACTCCACGATTCGGAAGGTGACGCCCGCCGGGGTGGTGACCACCCTGGCAGGGTTGGCGGGAAGTTCCGGCAGCGCCAACGGTACGGGCAGCGCCGCGCGGTTCAAAAATCCATGGGGCGTGGCGGTGGACAGCGCAGGCACCGTGTACGTCGCGGACACCTGGAACTCCACGATTCGGAAGGTGACGCCCGGCGGCGTGGTGACTACGCTGGCAGGGTTGGCGGGAACCTACGGGAGCGCCGACGGCACGGGCAGCGCCGCGCGCTTCGACGCCACATACGGCGTGGCAGTGGACAACGCGGGCAACCTGTACGTGGCGGACGGCAACCAGGCAATCCGGAAGGTAACGCCTGCTGGTCTGGTTACCACCCTGGCAGGGACGCTAAGCTATGGCAGCGCCAACGGCACGGGCAGCGCCGCGCGGTTCTTCAAACCATCCGGTGTGGCGGTGGACAGCGCGGGCAACGTGTACGTAGCGGACATGCGCAACCACACCATCCGGAAGGTCACGCCTGCCGGTGTGGTGACAACCCTGGCAGGGTTGGCCGGAAGCTCCGGCAGCGCCAACGGCACGGGCAGCGCCGCGCGGTTCTTCAATCCATCCGGTGTGGCGGTGGACAGCGCGGGCAACGTGTACGTGGCGGACTACTACAACTCCACGATTCGGAAGGTGACGCCCGGTGGCGTGGTAACGACCCTGGCCGGGGTGGCCAGAAGCCCTGGCAGCGACGACGGCACCGGCAGCGCCGCGCGGTTCAACTACCCATACAGCGTGGCCGTGAGCAGCGCGGGCGACGTGTACGTGGCGGACACCTACAACCACACGATTCGGAAGGTGACACCCGGGGGCGTGGTGACGACGTTGGCAGGATTGGCCGGAAGCTATGGCACCGACGACGGCACGGGCAGCGACGCGCTGTTCAATTACCCATACGGCGTGGCGGTGGACAGCGCGGGCGACGTGTACGTGGCGGACACCGAGAACCACACGATTCGGAAGGTGACGCCCAACAGCGTGGTGACGACCTTCGCAGGATTGGCGGGAAGTTATGGCAGCGACGACGGCACGGGCAGCGCCGCGCAGTTCTACTTGCCATACGGCGTGGCGGTGGACAGCGCGGGCAACGTGTGCGTGGCGGACATGGGCAACGACGCAATCCGCAAGGTGACGCCTGCCGGTGTGGTGACTACCCTGGCAGGGGGAAGCTGGGGGAGCGCCGACGGCACAGGCAGCGACGCGCAGTTCAACTGGCCAAACGGCGTGGCGGTGGACAGCGCGGGCAACCTGTACGTGGTGGACACTGGGAACAACACGATTCGCCCTGGCCGCCCTGCTTGCCCGGATGCGCCAACGATTGACTTGGTGACCGGGCCTGTGGGCCAGGCCCGCCAATTGGACACCAGCCCGCAATCCGCGGTCGCCTGGCAATGGCGCCTGGTCCGGATTCCAGCCACTTCGGCCACCGCATCGTGGACCGCCAACGTCCGCAATCCCACCTTCACGCCCGACGTGGCGGATTTGTTCATTTTCCGGCTCGCGGCCACCAACGCGGCCGGGGACATCGCCATCCGCACCTTGGCCTTTACCGCCATGCCACCCGCGCCGGTGTTCCAGGCCGTCACGCTCACCCAGGGCACGCTCGATCTGACCTGGAGCACGGAGGCCGGAGCGAGCTACCAATTGCAGTACAATTCCGACCTCAACTCGACGAACTGGACCAGCCTGGGCGGCCCGCAGACCGCCACCGGCCCCACACTCAGCGCGACCGACTACGCCACGAACGGCCCGGCCCGCTTTTACCGGGCAGTGCGTTTGCCAGTCCCTTAGTGCGGATTTTCCCAGCGCGCCAGACCCGCAGCCGAAAGTGGAAATGACCACGGATTTCACGGATGGCACGGATAGGAAAGAATCCGTGCACAATCGCATCCGCACAATTTTATCGCATGAAGACGCCTTTAAGACTGCTGCTGGCAGCCGCTCTGGCGGCCTTGCCGCTGAACACCCACGCCGCCGATGCGTTCTCCAATGCCGCTCCTTCCCCGCAGGTCAAGGTGGACCCGCGGGTCGAGCTGCTCAGCCTCATCTTCCGGCTGGCCGGCAATCCCGAATACAGCCAAGCCAAGGTCCGAGCCTACGCTCAGGACGCGGACAAGCAATTCGACGGCTTTCGGAACCACGCGGTGGTGAACCTGGCGCGTAAGCTGCGCCGCAACGACGGCGTTTCTTATGATGCGGTGATGAGCCTGGCGGTGCATCTCAAGGACGCCGAGGGCTTGGAACTGGCTGGGCCGCTCGAGCCGTGGCCGGCGGACCTGGATGCGCGCTGGAAGCCGGAGACAGTGAAGCAGTTCCTGGCCGCCGCGCGGCAATTTGTGCGCGCTGCCGGCTTCAAGCAGTTTTGCGAACAGCACCGGGGACTTTACGACACCACCGCCGGCCGGCTGCGGGCGCTCCTGGAAAAGCGGGCGCACCTGGAATGGTATCAGGGCTACTTTGGCGAGCGGCCGGGCGCTACCTTCCGCACGGTGCCGGGCTTGCTCAACGGCGGTTGCTGCTACGGGCCGCGTTGGCGCGAGCCGCAAGGCCGGGAAGCGCTTTACTGCATCCTGGGCGTCTGGAAAACCGACGGCGAGGGCCTCCCCGAGTTCACCCCGGACACGCTGGGTACCCTCGTGCATGAATTCTGCCACTCATTCGCCAACCCGATCATCGCACGCCATGAGACCGAACTGTCGGCCGCCGGCGAAAAAATCTTCCGGCACGTCGCCGAGCGGATGCGCTCGCAGGCCTACGGCACGGCCGGCACGATGCTCCGCGAGTCGCTGGTGCGCGCCTGCACCGTGCGGTTTCACCGGCAATTTGAGGGAGCCGAGGCCGCCCGCCGCGCCGCGCAGTCCGAGGCCTCCCGCGGCTTTGTCTGGACGGCCGATCTTGCCAGGCTGCTGGAGGAATACGAGGGGCAGCGCGGGAAGTATCCGACCCTCGACTCCTTTGCGCCGCGGGTGGTGGCGTTCTTCGATGAATACGCGCGGGAAATTGACAAAAAGCCGACCGCGCTGGGTCTCGTCATCGAGCGAAGGCCCTGAGTGGCATCTGACCACGCATGAACACCTGGGCAGATCGTGACCGCTATGGTTGGGAGAAGGGACTCTTCCCGGCGGTGAAGTCCAGAGTCGAAATGCTTCTTCTGGTTTCCCTGTCGGATATTATCGTCGGCGGTGGGTATTGTATGGGATGAATGGATTAACCGACCAACAGCTTCTCCGGTATTACACTGAACACCGGGCGGAGGCGGCATTTGCCGAACTGGCGCGCCGGCACATGGACCTCGTTTATTCCGCCGCCGTGCGCATGGTCCGTGACGGGCATCTGGCGGAGGACGTAACGCAGAGTGTGTTTGTGGCTTTGGCGCAAAATGCCCGCCGGCTCAGAAACCGTCGCGCCTTGCCCGGTTGGTTGCATCACACCACGCAACATCTCGCCGCCAATGCCGTCCGCACCGAAGTGCGCCGCCGTGTTCGCGAACAGGAGGCTGTCACCATGAACGAATTGCTTGCGACCGAATCCAACCCGACTTGGGAACTCGTCGCGCCGTATCTCGACGCCGCCTTGGGCGAATTGAGCGAGCCGGACCGCGACGCCGTCCTGCTGCGCTATTTCGAGAACAAGTCCCTGCGCGAAGTGGGCCATGCCCTCGGCACATCCGACGACACCGCGCAAAAACGCGTGAGCCGCGCCGTGGAACGCCTGCGCGAATTCTTCGCCCGACGCGGCGTCACCGTCGGCGCAAGCGGACTTGTCGTCGTCATCTCCGCCAACGCCGTGCAAGCCGCGCCTGCGGGTTTGGCGGTCGCCATTTCAACCGCCGCTACAACGGCAACCATTGCCTCCGCCGCCACTGCAACCGCAACCAAAGCCATTGCCATAACTACACTCCAAAAAACCATCGTCGGGGTGGCGCTTGCCGCCGCCGTGGGAACAGGGATTTATCAAGCACGGGAAGCTTGGTCCCTTCGAAGCCGGGTTCAAACTCTCCAGCAACAACACAAACTGGCCGAAGCCGGTAATTATTGGGCCAAGTTCAGACTCTGGGAGGCCTATGCCAAAGGCAAATACGGGGTGGAAAAGAACCCCGCTGAGGCCGACAAATGGCTTTCGGAACTGGTCAAAGGCGCGTATTTGGCGAAATTTGAACCGGTCAACGGATTCAATCCAAAAACCCCGAAGGAGATGTTGGACAACTACGGCAAATACTGCCGACTGTTCTCGGGGCGGGACGACCTTGGCGGAGCCGGTTTCTTCAGAACCACGAAGCAAGGCGATAAACTTATCGGCTCGTTTCTCACCGCGTCGCCGAACGAGTTCAAGACTGCGCTCAAGAAGAATCCCAACCTCAAGCTGATCTCGATGGAAAAAGTGACGCCAGAGATGTTCCTGGCACATGAAGCAGCCAAGCAAGAGTCACGGTAGCCTCGAAAGCGACGACCCTCGCCAACGAGGTGTTACCCGTGAAGACGCCGCCATGATACGCTGGCGGGCGCAACTGGGAGCGGCGTTCAGCGACTGTAGCGGAAACGGAAACGGGTCAGAAACGGGTCAGTCAATAGTTTCGTGCTTTTCGGTGCGTGACGCGGCGGCGCAGCGTCTCAAATCGCTCAACCCCTTCCTGCCACGCCGCCGATTGCTTCGGCTCGCAGCGGCCCACGTCGCTGGACTTGCGGATGACGGCGCGCATGTCGGCGAGCGAGGCGAGTTCGCCGCCGGCGCGGACTTGCGTGAGCAGGTTGCCCATGGCGGTGGCTTCCACCGGGCCAGTGACGACGGGCCGCTGGCAGGCGTCCGCCGCGCACCGGATTCCCCTCGTCGTTGCGGCTATTGGGGATCAAGGCGATACGTCGCGCCGGCGCGCGTGGGGAATTCGATGAACCGCGATGAACCGGCGGCTGAAGCGATCTTTCTTCCGCTCCGATCAGTGACGGCGACCGAGCGGCCGGGCCGAGGATGAACCACCCGGCACGGGCCGCCAACGATGCTGCGGATACGCACGTCGCTGATCTCGAGTGGAATCAAGCAGTCTTGAGAAAACTGTGCAAAACGGCACGCGCAAGGACCTCCCATTCGCCTTGCCTGGACGGCAGATCAGCCCGCCTCAAATCTGCCTCATCTTCGGCGGTGGGCGCCTCGGCTTGAGTGTGACTCACAACAACTATCCCGATCCCTGCGACTACCATGGATCCCATGGAGCGAACATCCTGATATGCGACGGTTACGTCCAATGGCCCGAAGGTTCTGAAACCACATCGTGGCTTACGAAACCGTGCACGACGAAAACCGCTCAGGGCTTTAAGCCCAGCATAGAAGCCGGTTCGATGCGGTGTCACGCTCCATGCCAACTTTGCGGGCGCGCAGTGTGCCGCCGTGGCACCAGGCGGCTTCCACCAGAACCCACTTGGGCAAGCGCGGAATGCCGCGCTCGTTGCGGTGGAGCATGTCCACCAGGAGGTCAACTGCGGCGGCCCCGACCTCACGCCCGTTGTGGTAGATGCCCGCATAACTACCGCTTGTGTCCGGACAGTTGAGATGCACGAAGCCGACGTCGTGTGGCACCTCCAGACCCAGGCGCCGGAGCCAGTCCGGGATTTCCTCGTGCGGGCTGAGGATCACTTCCGGATGGTGGGCCTGGACCCATTGGTGGAACGCGGCCTCCTGCCATTCGCGATCCGGCACGACGAACACAGGAACACGTTCGGACGCTGGCAACGTCTGTTGTTCCACCAGAAAGCCGCCGGTCCAATGGTGCTGTACGCTTTGGTCGGAGCTGGCCCGCAAGGCCAGGCCGGGCCGACGGTAGCCCAGTTTCTTGAGGTGATGCCAGCCCAGCCGGATGGATTGAAACTGTTGGTCAACGACCCGGTTCAGCGCCGGCCACGCCAGTGAATGCCCAAGAGCCACCGCTGAGAATTTGTCCCAGTGCAACCGCAAATGCCCCTGCGGGACGGGCAGCGGAGCAATCAGCAACCCGAGGACATTGCGCGTGTAGAGGATCTGGCTCAAACGCTGCGCCGTCATTCGCGGCTCGCGCAGCCAGAATTCTTCCAGATGAAATCCGTGGTGGTGAGCGCGCGCCGCTGCGCCCTCGAAAAACTCGCGGTTCGTCGGCGGCTCTCTCCAGCCCTCGCGCGTACCAAAACCTGTGATGAACGCCAAGGTTAACTCCGTCGGGGCCGGCTGCCGGGTGCGGCGATACCGCATGAGAGCCGACACCATCGGGTTGGGGCGATATCCCAATCGCTCGGCCATCTGCAGGATGCGGGCGCGCGTCTCGGGGCAAAGTGCGGGGTGATTGCGGAGCGCACGCGAAACGGTCATCACACTCACGCCGGTCTTTCCGGCGATGTCTCGCAACGTGATTTGGCGCGTGGCCATGTGACGATTAACATCTCGGCGCCATTTCCTTTTGTCAACGGCGCGCTAGACTGGGACTAAACCGAACCTGAACCCACTCAGATCCTATGAAGCAATCAACCTCTCGTTCCTTGGTTGTCGTGAGCCTCCTCATCCTCGGCCAATCTCTGCGCGCCGGTCCCGGGATTGCCTACCCCGATCCGCCGGGCGGTTGGCAGTACATTTATCTCGGCGACGCAGCGTCCCCAGGAACTGCGAGCGCCGCCTTCGATGCCTTGGACGGCACTTGGAATTATATCAACGGCTCGAGCGAATGGGACGGTTCTGTGATTGGTGGAACCATCTCCACGAACAACAAGCCGGGTGGCGCGATGACTTGGACCGAAGCGGATCCGGTGCACCCAGGAACCAACGTGACTTTCTTGCGGGTTCAAGACTGCGGCAATCCGAGCCAGTACGGCTATTCCGCTCCGAGCAATCGCAAGCTCATGTTCGGCCACGACATGATGGCGGAAGGCTGTCCGGATAACGTGTTGGATGGTGGCTTCACATGCACGTTCCGGGCGCGGGTGCCAACGCGCGCCAAAACCACCGGGCCAGTGGACCCGCTCTATCCCAGCGGTGAAAGCAGCAGCGGTCCGCAACCCTACCCCGCTGGCGGGGATGGTTATTTGGTGATGGACAATGCTTACGGCCTTGTTTCCATGCGCCAACTCGGCGGCGGCAAGCTCGGGCTTTCGTTGGTCGTGAGCAACGACACGACCGGCGGCCTCAATACAACTCCCAAGGCCAACGCCCAAGGCTTGGAGCTTAATGGCCTCAACGGTGCCACACTCAACAACAACATTGATTGGAGCGAAGTGACGCCGCAGTACTTGCCGCTGGACCCGACCGACTGGAACGAATTCTGGATTGTCGTGCAGAGTGACCTCTCGGGCCTGGGCACGCACATCGCCCTCGTTTACACGAACGGTTCGTTGACGCCACAAGTGTACCATTTCACTGCGGCCAGTGCTTCCGGGGAGTATTCCGGAGTCAGTTCCATCCAAATCGGCATGTCGCAGACGGGGCAAATGGGCGCGATGGATCTTGACTTCCTGGCTTACCGGTTTGACGCAACCTATCCACCCGGCGCGGGCGGTGCCCCGCCGACAATAACAACAGTGTTGCCTACACCTCTGCCCTCAGGGAACCTCTTCTGGCCCACCGCGCAAGGCATTTCCTTCGCCGCGAGCGCGTCCGGCGGCAAGACAATTCCAACTTCAGGCATTCTGCTCGTCTTGAGTGGGACCAACGTGAGCAGTGGCCTGGACATTTCGGGGCCGAGCAGCGCAGACCGCTACGTGACGTACAACCACTTAGCCGCCAACACCCTTTACACCGGCCAAATCTCAGTGACGGACTCCGGCGGCGCGACGGCGACATTCCCTCTGTTGTTCGACACTTTTACCGAGTCCAGTGCGGTGGTCATCGAAGCCGAGGATTACAACTACGACAGCGGCCAGTTTAAGGACAATCCCGCGCCCGGCGATTACGCGGCATTCACCGGCACGCCGGAAGTGGATTTCCATGATGTCACCCCGTCAACCCTCGGCTTGTATCGTTCAGACGCGGTAGACACGACGGCTTCCACCGACACACTACGGGACAAGTTCGGAGGTGGCTATGACTTCGATGTTGGCCTCGTTGAGCAAGGGGAATGGCAGAACTACAGGCGCACGTTCCCCGACGGGAAATACAATGTCTATCTGCGATACGCCAGCCAGGCCGCGCAGCAGGTCCGGCTTGATCGGGTCATTGGAGATCGAACCCAGCCCAACCAAGCCACCGCTTCCTTGGGCACGTTTTCAGTCGCCAACAACGGCGCAGTTTACACTTACGCCCGGCTGAGCGACGCCTTGGGTAATCCCCTCGTGCTGAACTTATCCGGCGTGCAAACGCTGCGATTGACGGCGCCCCAGGCCAGCATCAACCTCCAGTTGAATTATCTGGTCTTCGCGCCCGCCGGCGCCGTCACCAACCCGCCGGTCGTCGGCTATTCGGCGCCAGCGCCGAACTCCACCACCCTGCTGCCGGATGCACCCATCCTCATCAGCATTGTCAATCGCGACACGGCCGTGGTAACGAATACGATCAACTTCAAATTTGACGGCAATGATGTAACCGCGTTGTCCACCATCACGAGTACTGCCGCTGGAGCGTCAATTGTCTATCAGCCCCCAACTCAGTTGACACTCGGCTCGACGCACACCAATCGTTTGATTTTCAGCGACAACGGCACGCCGGCACGGAACTTCACCAACCAATGGACGTTCAAGGTGGCCAACCTGCCGGTCCTTCTGGCGGCATGGGCAACGCCACTCGGTTCGGGCGTGAGCAACGGATTCAATGTTCAGATCCACTGGCACGCCGCCGGCCAGGACCTCCTTTTCGTGAACAACGCGACCCGGGGGGAGGACCAAGTGGGTATGCTGCTGAATGATGCAGCCACCGGCCAGCCCTATGTCAATGACGCGGCCGGACCAAACGGCGACGGCACCTACTCTGAAACCGGAGTCATCAACTACAGCGGGGATGGGACGGATCAAGGCTTGTTCCCTGGTGACCAGGTATTCCCCTATGTCGATCCTCCTTCGCCGCAGCCGGACCATATCGCCATGGCCGTGACGGCCAACGTCGAATTGACCGCGGGATTGCATCGTTTTGGGGTGCGACGGGAAGCGGGGTTCAAACTCTCGGCCGGCCCGGCTTTCACCCGCGCCGGCGCCACTTTGCCGCTGGGCCTTTTTGAAACCGCGAACAATGCCCCCGGCACCGCCACGACGGAGTTTGATTTCATGGTCCAAGCCAATGGCGTCTATCCTGTGCGGTTGATTTACTTTGAGAACAGCGGCGTTTGCAATGTCGAGTGGTATTCGGTGGACCGCAACACGGGCGCAGCCACGCTGATCAACAAACCAGCCGATCCAGCTTCTGTGAAGGCTTACATGAGTCGCACGGTCGTCCCGCTGACTGCCCAGACCATCCTCCGTCCGCAAATCGTGGGCACGAATCTCACCTTCCAGTACCCCACCCTGGTCGGCTTTACGTACTACGTGGATTACAAAGGCGCGGTCAATGACAGTTGGACACTCGCACCCACGGGGTTTGCCGGCGATGGCACAACCAACACGTTCAGCACCCCGGCCAACGCCGCAACGAAAAGGTTCTATCGAGTTCGGGCGCAATGAACGACGGCCTGAGCGCAGGGCCGAATGCGAGCGAACAACCGTCCGCGACCGCCGCGAGGCTGGAAACAATGTGCCGATGAGGTTTTGTTCGTGGTTGCGCGGTTGTCTTTAGTTCTCGCGTCCGAACTTTTGGCTCGCTTTATCTAGCGGGGCCTGGTATGTTTATCCTCAGTTAAGAAACCCATTCTCGGATGATATGAAGACTTCCGATGCAGAGGAGTCCGAATTGAAGTGGCTGGCAGGGCACCGACTGCCGGGTCCCGCTTTCACCTTGATCGAATTGCTGGTGGTCATCGCCATTATCGCGATTCTGGCAGGGCTGCTCTTGCCAGCGCTCAGCAAGGCCAAAGAAAAGGCGAAACGCATCGCCTGCCTCAGCAATGCCCGACAAGTCGGTACGGCCTTTCTCATTTATCGCGACGATTACGGCAAGATCGTCAACTATGGCGGGAATGACATCACGGATTTCAATTCCCAGTATGCGCCTGCGAACCCGCTCAAAGCGCTCAAGCCGTACGTGGGGGTCAACAATCCGGTTGGCGCGCCGGCAGTTTATGCTTGTCCCGCAGCTCAGCGAATGAAAAAGCCGGAGTACGCCCCCAACGCGATCAGTTGCAACAATCTGATGATCAGCCAATTGGTTTTGATCAAAGGGATTGACAAAGTGCGCACGCCCACCCGAACCGTGTTCATCCAGGAGCATTACGTCTTGATGAACTTGTCCAGCTTTGAACCGGAAGGCAGTGGCGACCTTTACACGCAATGGCACACGTGGACCGCCTCCAGCGACATGGAGTGGAGTGGGCCGCCGGGGCGTGAGCATTACAACAACCTCCATGAGCAAGGCGGCAACCTCATCTGGTGCGATGGCCACGCCGAATACAAGAAGAACAAGAAGACCTCGAGCCTGGATTGGGGCTTGCTGGACGCCAAGGGAAACGATTCGCCCTGGCAGCCGAACGAGGCCCACTCGCGCGCGTCTTACTATTACAGTGCAGGTGGAGGCCTCCATTGACGCATGACGAAACCGATCCAAATTCTTTCCTGCCTCCTGATTTCGGGATGTGCGGTTTGCGTTCTGAGTTGCAAGAAGGAAACGCGCTTGGACGCCAGCCGGCCCTTGGAAAAGTCTTTTCAGGCATCTGAACCGGCAGTCCAGCAGGCCATCGGGACGGCGACAACCGGCTTGAAGGCTGGAAACTATACGCAAGTAGCCCGCGCTTTGGAGCCCGTCATGGCGCGTGGCGAACTGACGCCACAGCAAAGGCAGGCGATCGGGCTGACGCTCGAGCAGATCAGCCAGGCCGTGGCGGCCAACCCTAACCTCGACTCGAAGGAGCTGTACGAGCTGCGCGTGAAAATGTTCCACGCCGCCCGCGGGAAGGGATTCTAGTACGCGGGACGAGGGACGGGTGTCGAGTGTCGAGTGATGGGAACGGAAGCGAGTGGTTGATCCCCGCCACTCGTGGCGTGCCCCTCGACACTTGACCGCAGGCAGAGGGGAGTTGACGCGGCTCGTGTTGTGGGATATTCACCCCGCATGGTTCGCCGTCCCAAATCCGACAGTGCCTGTATGACTGCATTTCCAGCGATGTCCTCAGCACCTGATCGCTCCAACTTCGATTTCACAGAACCTCTCGCCCTCCATGGCGGGCCGAAGGCGAAGCGCACACCCTTCCCGCCGCGAAAGCGGCACGGCGACTTGGAAAAACGCTACCTCGCCGAAGTCATAGACAGCGACGTGCTGTTCTATTTCCTCGGCACAAAGGTTTTCGAGTTCCAGAAGCGGTTCGCCGCGATGTATGATCGCAAACATTGCATCGCCTGTTCCAGCGGGACGGCGGCTGTCCACATCGCGCTCGGCGCGCTTCAGTTGCCGCTGGGCAGCGAGGTGATCGTCCCGGCCATCACCGACATGGGGTCGCTGACCGGGATTCTTTACCAGGGGCTTGTGCCCGTCTTCGCGGATGTCCAACCGGACACGTTGAACATGGACCCGGCTTCGGCGCGCAGCCGCATCACCAACCGCACGCGGGCCATTTTGGTTGTCCACCACAGCGGACTGGCGGCGGACATGGATGCGTTTCTCGACCTCGGCCGCGAATTCAAACTGCCGATCGTCGAAGACTGCGCGCAGGCGTACGGCACAACTTACAAGGGACGGCTTGCCGGAACGATGGGCGTGATCAGCGCGTTTTCGCTGAACCATTTCAAGCACATCAGTTGCGGCTCCGGTGGCATGATTATCACGGATGACGACCGGTTGCGCTACTTGGCCTCGCTGTTTCTCGACAAGTGCTTTCAGCGCGAAGAGAAAATTCGCAACCCGTTTTTCCTCGCGCCCAATTACCAGATGACCGAGCTGCAAGGTGCTGTTGCGCTGGCGCAACTCGAGCGCGTGCAGGACATCACGGCCAGCCGCAACCGGCTCGGCACGCGGCTCAATGATTTGCTGCGCGCGATGCCCGGAATCATTCCACAGACGGTCCCGACCGGTTGCCATCACAGCTACTTCCTCTGCCTTTTCAAACTCGACCTCGCGCGTCTCCAGTGCACGTCACGCGAGTTTGCGGCTGCGTTGGCGGCGGAAGGCGTCCCCAACGAAGCGCACCAAATCACCGGTGGGCGGCCCGTTTACATGTTTGACCTCTTCCAGAAGCGCTGCGCCTTTCCAGGCAGCACTTACCCGTTCGGCACGCGTGAGTATCGGGCCGGCGATTGCCCCGTGGCCGAGGACGCGTTCACCCGCTGGATCACGATGAATCTTTACGAGCACTACACGGATCGCGACATCGAGGAGATCGCGTTCGGGATCATCAAAGTAGCGCGTCACTTCGCCGGGCGCACTGCGACTTCCGTCAAATCCGCCACCGGAAGCGCCGCGTGAATTCGCCCGCCCCGCTCTCGCACCGGCCCATTCGCCATCTGCGCTGGTGGATCGGCGGTCTGTTGTTTGCGATGACGGTCATCAACTACATTGACCGCCAGACGCTCAACGTCCTGGCGCCCATCCTCAAGAAGGAGCACCAGTGGTCGAACTCTGATTTCGCTTTGATCCTCATCTCGTTTCGCGTGGCCTACACCGTCATGCAAAGCGTAAACGGCCGGCTGCTCGACCGGTTCGGCACGCGGCTCGGGCTGACCGTGAGCGTCATCTTCTACTCGGTGGTTCAAATGCTGACGACGACGGTCAAAGGGCTGGCGAGCTTTTGCACGTTTCGCGGTTTGCTGGCTTGTGGCGAGGCGGCCAACAATCCGGGTTCGACCAAAGCTGTCTCCGAGTGGTTTCCCGAAAAGGAGCGCGCGTGGGCGGTGGCATTGTTCGACAGCGGTTCGTCCATTGGCGCAGCAGTGGCGCCATTTCTCGTGCTGTGGGTTTACCACCGCTTTGGCGATTGGCGCCCGGTTTTCCTGGTCAGCGGAAGCCTCGGCGTGCTCTGGCTCATTGCGTGGCGCGGGTTCTACCACAAACCGGAGGAGCATCCGCGGCTGGCGCCTGCGGAACTGGAACACATTCAACGTGGCCGCGCGACCAGCACTGCGACGGACTCCACCTTGCCACCCGTCAGGTGGCCCAGGCTGCTCCGCTACCGGCAGACGTGGGGACTTCTGTTGGGCCGGTTCTTGATAGACCCCTACTGGTTTTTCGTCGGTGATTGGTTCGCGCTTTACCTGGCGAGCAAGGGCTTCAACCTCGAGCAGAGTGTCCTTGGTTTCTGGGCGCCGTTTCTCGCCGCGGACATCGGCAACTTCTTCGGCGGAGGCTTGTCGAGTTGGTGGATCAAGCGCGGCTGGCCGGTCGGGCGCGCGCGGCGGGCGGTGTTGTTGGTTTTCGGACCGAGCATGTTGGTGCTGGCCGGCGCCGCGTTCACGTCGAACTACGCCCTCCTGCTGGCGCTGTTCGCTTACGCCACGTTCGCCTACGCCGCGTGCTCGACGATGTTTTTGTCGCTGCCGGCGGACGTGTTCCACACGCGCGCCGTTGGCTCTGTCAGCGGAATGGGTGGCACCGCCGCCGGCATCGGCACGCTGATCACGACGTTTTTCATCGGCCAGGTCACGGACAAATTCTCATTTCAGCCGGTAGTCATCGCTGCCTCCATCGTGCCATGCATCGCGACGCTGGCATTCGTGACGATGGTGCGAGCCAGCAAGCAGGAGGACCCGAACAAAGTGCTGTTGAGGTTCTGAAGGGCAGCGGGCCGATCTCACTCGCTGCGCGGCGAAAGGAGGATTTCGTACTTGAGTGCGTTGCGCATCTCGACTGGCCGAAGCTCAACGCGGTTTCGCAGCTTGGTGCGGTCCGCGGGGTCTGCCCGCTGCCGAAAATCCGGAAAGGTGAGTTCGAGCCGGCGATTGCCGGTGAGCACCGCCCACGCTTGGAGCGCGCGCTGAGTCCGGGCAGTGCCCGGCAGTTCACCCAGTTTCAGAACGATGCCGCCCGGTTTCACAATCTCGTAGAGCACCAGTCGGTCAGCGCTGGTTGGGGCGACGGCCACCGCGCCGTCCGTGATGATTGGTCCGAAGTCTGTGGACCGTGGACTGGCGAAGTAATCGTATTCGGAGCAGTGAACCCGGTCCACGACGTTGCTCCCGTTCATCGCGCGATATTCCAGAAATGCGTCCGGGCCGCGCACCAGATAGCCCATCGGCGGCAGGCGATACTCATCCACGAGCCACTCAGCGCTGCTGCGGTTGATCCAGACGCGCGCACCGTTCGAGTAGGAGACGATGCAGCGGTCAATGTCCTCGTCCTGGAAAACAATTCGTTCCATCCGACTGAGGCCGAGCATCCGATGGAATGCCTTGGTCATGTAATAAACTTGCAGCCGCCCGCCCATGTCGTCCTGGCGGCTACCGTAGTACGCGGACACCGCCTGCGGTCGGCCAAACAGAATCGCCAGATTGACCATGTTGGTGTCGTAGTGATCCGGCGGGTAGTAAATGCTCATGTTGAGCAGGCGTTCCCGGTGGACCAGGTCAATGAACGGGAAGTACTGCCACTTGGCCGCGTGAATGCCCAGTTCATCCGGCGGCCGATAGTCCATGAACCAGCCGCCGTCCATCAGCCCGACATAATCTTCCCCGCCTCCCTCTGACCAGATCGGCACGTCGCCGAGATATTTTCGCGCGAAGTCAAAGAGCGCTTTTTCTCCTCGCATGTGTTCCCACGCTCCGTGATGGCGGCCTTGAGCGTCGAAAAAGTGATGCGGCGCCTTGGAGGCGTGAACATCGAGATACAGGGCGTTCGGCCCAACCTCGGCGCGCGTGATGGCGAGGTTGGAATAACGCGTCGCCTTGCTCGGCACGAAGTTGGGCTTGCCGTCGTCATCGCCAAACTCGTGCCCAAACACGCCCATCACGCGCTGTGTCGCTTCGTTGACATACAACTCCGGCAGCAGCCAGGTTGAACTCCAGTAGCCGCGCACCATCTTGCCATTGTCACGATACTGCACTTTGTCCGCGGCCCAGTCGGTGGCCTTGCGCGGTCCCTCGGCGAAATAGTCGAGATACAGATCGTACGTGGCGTAAAGCGCGCCGAACCGCTCAACTTTCTGGCGGTCGCCGGGGGTTGGGTAATACGAGAGCCAGACAAAATCCCGCGCACCGCGGCCAGCCCACTCTTCCAAAAAATCCTCGTACCGTTCCGCGATCGGATACGCCGTCATCACGCCGACCCGCCCCGGCAACTGGCCGAGCGTGGGCGGCGGCGCAATTTGGATCGTGCTGCGATACTGCGCGATGACTTCGCTCGGCTCCCTGGCACTGAGAAAGAACAAGTAGTCAACTGGCGATTCGCAATACGTGTACAGGTCATAACGTCCGGCGGCCGGATCATAGCGAAAACCCTTGGCGGGCCCGCCCGTGGCCTGCAATTCCGTCAGCCCGTTGGCCATCGTCCAGCACCAAAACCTGCAGGTGTTGTAGTTGTGTTCGTGTTGAAACGCCTGCGGTTTGTCCAGGACGTACATCCGGCCAAAGAACATCCGTTCCGCGGCGAGGCCCTCGCCTGCATGGTCGCCCAAACCGAGACGGTCCAAATGTTGGTCTTTGCCCTCAATCGCAACCCGGACCCGCAAGCCGCAGTCCTGCGGTTCCATCCAGAGTTCGAACTTGATCTTCGTGGGTGACTCCAACCGCGGATGCCGAAGCACTTGCAGGACTTCGATTCGGTTGCTGACGACCTCCGCCTGCGTGCGTTCGACAATGAAGTCGTTCGTCTGTTTGTTGATGTGAACGTAGAAGCCGCCCAGGCTGAGCGAGCGCTCATTCACGAGGATGCGCAGCGGGGTCTGGTACAAACCGCGGCTCTTAGAAACGCTCACTTGAATCCTCTCATCACCCTCCCAAGTCAGCGTCAGGTCGTCGTCTTGCGCCGTCGCGCTGATGCGTGCCTGAAGTCGCGGAGGCTGGGCCGGCTCGGTCGCGGCAACGCGCGCGGCCAGGAAAGCAGCGAGCAATCCCCACCCGACACTGCGAACCGCAGCGAACCGCCACTTCTCAGGCTGAGGTGTTTCGTTCACGCGACGAGTTGACTAGAGCAGTGAGGAAACGCAAGCCTCCGCCGCCTTGCTTCCGCGTCACTGGAGGCGAATCTGGTAAAAGGCAAGCCAGCCAGTCGGACTGGTGGAGCCGACATCCACCTCACGTGAGCGATACCACGTCACGTGCCCGTCCTCGAAGAGAAAATTCCCGCCCACCGGCTCGCCGACTTTCAGCGCATGACTGGAGAGCGGGTCGGAACCGCCCCAACCTCCGGGCATGACCTGCGCGTTCTTGCCATCCGGTCCGACAGTGCCAGCGGCCAGCTTCAAGTCCATCAGCACGGGGGCCGACTTGAACTCGCCATCCAGCTTCTTTTTGGCCGCCCAGCCGACAAGGCCCTGGGTGTTGTAGTTCCACGTCGAAATGTTGGTCCTCCGGTAGGGCAGATAGAAGAAGCCGCACAAGGCCCGTCCGTTCTCGTCCAGAATCGCGCCGTCGGCGTCCCGGAGGTACTTCTGAGTTGGACAAAAGACCACGTGAAAGTTGTCTTTGGCCGCGCGCGCCTTTTGCCGGATGAGGTAAGCTGCCCAGAAGCCTTGCACCGTCTTCCCGCACCAACTCACATCCACCCCGTCGGTGTTGTCCGGGAAGAAGTTCCGGTTGTCGTTCCCGTACAGGCTCAAGGCGACCCCCCACTGGCGCATGTTGCTCGAGCAAAGTGCCTTGTTTGCTGAGAATTTCGCCCGGGCCAATGCGGGCAATAACATCGCGGCGAGAATCGCAATGATGGCAATGACGACCAACAGCTCAATCAGCGTGAAGGCGGCTTCGCACCTTTCGGCCGAATGCACCGGCGGCAACTCACCTGTTCGCGACTCGCGGCTTTCCGACTTGGCGGCGTTCGTAACCATGGCCGTTGGAATGCAATCACTCTGACATCCACACCCGACGGTGTCAATTTCGCATCGGCAAGCGCCGGCGGCTGTCGCCCCGATATTTTGGGATTGCCGCCGCCGGACTCCGTGTCGAGAATCAAATCCATGGCGGCGCAAAACGGCACGCAGTCGCCGACCGATGGATCGCACGCAACCTCGGTCGCTGTTCCCTTTGACCGCCGCGACCCGGACTCCAACCAACGAATCAAGAATCCATGAACCTCACTCGAAAAGACTTCCTGCTCCGTTCCGGCGCCGCAGTGCTGCCAGTGTCACTCGCGGGCGCGGCCTTGACCGCCAGGGCAGCCGAAAGCACCTCGCCCAGCGTAGCCAGCTCGTCCTTCAACGTCCGCCAGTTCGGCGCGAAGGGCGACGGCCAGACGAAGGACACCAAGGCCATCCAATCGGCCGTGGATGCCGCTGGCGTCAGTGGTGGCACCGTCTGTCTGCCTCCGGGCAAATATCTTTCCGGCACGGTGCGCTTCAAAAGCCACGTCACCGTGTTCCTCGATGCTGGGGCGACACTCATCTTCAGCCCGGACAAGGAAGACTTCGATCCGTATGAGAAACTGGACTTCAAGCGCCCGGACGATGAGGAGACCTCGGATTTTCACTACGCCCTATTGCGGGGACAGAACGTGGAGCACGTTGGCGTTGTCGGCCCCGGCACGATTGACGGCAACCGCACGAAGCGTAGAGGACCGAAGCCGATCGCGTTCAAGAATTGCCGCCACATCGCCGTCCGCGACATCACGATCAAGAACTCGCCGAACTACAACATCAGCCTGCTCGGTTGCGATCACGTCAACATCGAAGGCGTGACGATTCTCAACGGTTACTGCGACGGCATTGACCCCGACTGCTGTCATCACGTCCGCATTGCCAACTGCTTCGTCGAGTCGTGGGACGACGCCATCGTGCCCAAGGCCAGCTTCGCGCTGGGCTACCGGCGCTCGACTGAGAACGTGACAGTGACCAATTGCGTCCTCACCACCGCCTGCAACTGCTTCAAGCTGGGCACGGAATCCAGCGGCGACTTCAAGAACATCACCGTGAGCAACTGCACGATGTTCGCCCGGCCGGATTTGTGGAAGAACCGCAACCCAAGCTCCGGCATCTCGCTCGAAATGGTGGACGGCGCGAGCCTCGAACGAATCGCCGTTTCCAACATCGTCATGGTGGACATCGAGTCGCCCATCTTCGTGCGGCTCGGCAACCGGGGCCGCTCGCAAACCGTACCCAAACCGGAGCACCTGGAGGGCATTTCCATATCCGACATCGTCGCCACCGGCGCACAGCGCGCATCGTCCATCACGGGCATTCCCGGCTTTCCGGTGCGTCGCATCACGCTGAAAAACATTCGCATCTCAGCCATCGGCGGCGGCACGGCGGAACTGGCGCGCAAGCAAGTGCCCGAACTGGAGAACAAATATCCCGACGCCGACATGTTCGGAGACTTGCCCGCCTACGGTCTGTTCTGCCGGCACGCCGAAACGCTCGTGCTCGACAACGTGCATTTTCACCTGGAGAAACCTGACGCCCGCCCGGCGCTGATTCTGGATCGCGTTGAAGACCTTGACCTGCGCACGTTGAGCGTGGCGCCGCCCTCCGGCGAGGAGCCAGCAATCGCGCTGCAAAACTTGCGCCGCTGTTTCATCCAAGGTGTGCGCGCCCAGGCCGGCACGAAAACCCTCTTCGAATTGTCCGGCGCACGGACGGAGCGGATTTCAGCATTGGCAAACGACTTCAGCGAGGCTGGAACCGCATTTCAAGTCGGAGCGGACGTTGGCAAGCAAGCCCTCCGGCAGGAATCGAATCTCCTGCGCCCGGATTAACGCTCTGGATTCCGCCAGTAGGCGTTTGACAGTGGTGGCATCACTTCGCCACTGCGTCCTTCCGCTCGGCTCGCTGCAATTCGCGAAGTGGCCGGTAACCGATCAGGATGATTTTCTGGTCTGCCACCAGTTTCTTCATGTCCTCGTCGTGCGCGAAGGTTTCGTATTCCTGCCCGCGGATGGACCATGTGCCCGAAATAACCTTCATCTCGTCGGTCGGCAGCGCGGCGTGGATGTAAAGCTCGGTCACGCCGGGCTTAAGGTTTTTCACCACCTTGAGCCAGAATTGTTTCACATCGTCCTTCTCGTCCTTGAGTTCGTCGTAAACGAAGTAGTCCGGGAACACGATGCCCTTAGCGGCGATCTGATTGCGCAACTCGGGCTGCCCGAAGCGCGCCATGGTCTCCTGCGATGCCATGCGCAGCGGCAGGTCAAACTCAACCGCGAGTTGAACATATACTTTCATGTAATCCGGGTTGAGCTGGAGCGTGCCCATGTGCGAATCGAGATGCGTGACGTCAATGCCGGCGGTCATTGCCTTCTTGATTTGCGCGCGCGCCTCGATGAGCGCTTCCTCCGGCTTGGCGTGGGCATAGACATCTTCGATTTGCCGCCAAAGATACCCCTCAGGGTCAACGAGTCCCGGCACCTGCCCGCGGTCGGCCACCGGCCCCCAGCGATACTTCGTCCATTCCGCGGTGTGACAGAGGTGAATGCCAAAATCCTTGTCCGGATTCTGCTTCGCGTAAGCGACGACTTCCGGGAACCACGGGCACGGCACCATGATCGTGGCGGTGCGCATGAGGCCCTTCTCCAAGCACTCGAACGTGGCGAGGTTGGCCGGATGACACATGCCGGTGTCATCGCCGTTGACGATGAGGATTTTGTCGGTGGCTTTGTAGCCGAGGCGCTCGGCGAGCGAGCGTTTCTCGGCGGCCACGGAATTCAGCGAGGGAAGCGGGAGCGACATCGTGATCAGTGCCAGCAGGCAGATGGAACGGAGTTGAAATTTCATTCCCGAGATTATTGCCAAAGCCGCCAGCAGGCAATTCGGATCAACGGCTGCGGTCCCCTGCCCTGCCGATTTCGTTGGTCGCAGCGCGAACCTCCGCTTCCAAGGCGCACGCGCGGGCAATCAGTTCGTCCGCGATCCGGGCGTGGTGTGCATCGAACGGCAGGATCGGCGGTCGCACGGCTGGCGTCGGATAGATTCCCTGCGCGTGGAGCAGGCGTTTGAAGAAGTGAATCGAGATGTCGAGGTGCTGGTTCGAGAAAGCCAGGATGGGCACAACCCGATCAAACAACTCGCGCGCCGCTTGCCGTCGGTCTGACGCGTGGAGTCGGTAAATGCGGACGTAAATCGCGTGCAGCGCCGTGGGCATGAAGGCGTGCACTCCGCGGTCCAGCGCCTCGATCATTTGCGTCACCGCCCAGCCGCCGGAAACGTGGATGCGTCCGTTGGTGGCGGCCAGCAGTTCCGAATACTTCTGCCCGGCGGGCACGACTTCGACTTTCACGGCGCGGACGGGCTCGACCGTTTCAAACAACTTCACCAGCGTAGGCAAGGGGACGCCGTAGCCGCGCGGGTCCCAGTCCTGCAACATGAGAAACCGTGGAGCAGTGTCGGCCACTTCGTGAACGGCACGGGAGTACTGTTCGTCGTCCTCGTAGGGAATGGACACGAGCACGCCGTCGCAGCCCGCGGCCGTGAGCCGTTGCGCCAGCCGGACACGCTCCGACGAAGTCGCTGCCGATGCCCCGCCAATCACGACGGCGCGCCCCCTCGCCTCGTCCAGCACTGTGTCCACGAGCAAGTCGCGTTCAACAGAGGTGAGTTTGTCCACCTCGCTCGCCATCCCGGGGATCAGGAAGCCCGCGACCCCGGCGTCCAGTGCCACGCGCACATGGCGTCGCAACGCCGCCGCGTCCACCTCGTTCGTCGGCGAGAATGGCGTGTTCAACACGGTCACAATGCCGCGGAGTGAGAGGACTTCCTTCATGTGCTCGGTGTCAAAGCATCACCCCGGTTGAGAACCACCCCCCACCATGCGCCAGCGTCTTGGAGTGCGCCGGCCCTCCGGCGCTTTGAAAGTCGCGGGTCATCGAAAGCGCCGCTGGGCGGGCGCACTCCAAAACCTCCCGCCTTTGGGGAATCGTTCACGGTGCTTGCAACAACTTGCGGATCGCGCCCGTGAGCACATTCTCCACCTCCGGCGCAACGTTTGATGAGGTGGGGCTGGTTTCGTAGCCGCCTTGCTCGTAAGCGATGGCGGTGCCGATGTAGCCCGGCGCGTAATCGCCGTAAGCAGCCACGGCCACGAATAAATCTGGCCGCGCCGCCTTGGCCGCCAACTGATACTCCACGAACAATTCGCCGGGCAGATGCAGAATTCGCGCGCGGCCCAAAGTCAGGCAGGTGAGGTCAATCTTGCGACCGGCTTCGCAGCGCCGTAGCCACGCCAGTGTCGGAGCGGCTGCGTACGCGTCTGCTGCTTGGGCGCGCGAGTGGAGCTGGGCCTGTAGCTTCTGAAGCGAGAGATGTTTCGCCGGAGGCAACGCCACCGGTTCGACAATCCAAGCCACATCCTTCGCTGCGATTGGCTCGCGCTTGGTGCTTTCCCATGCGCGTCGCATTCCATCGGCAAGCCGTTCCGCGAGCACCAGCCGGTTGGTTGGCGCGCCGTCGTTGTATTTGCCCGCCGTAATGTTGCCGCCCGCGCCGTTGAAATGGACATGCAACGCCTCCGACACCGCCAACTGCCGCAGGAACCGCGCGACGCCCGGAAAGTCCGGATTGGGAATTCCCGTCCGGTAATAACTTTGCGGATGCGTGGCATAGTAGCTCAACACGGCCACCGGCTGCTTGCCGCTCCAGAAGCTCACGAGCGAAACCATCGGATCAATGACGCCCTCCGGTTCCGCCCGCACGGCTGGGTCCTTCGTAGCCGTCCAGCGCGTGGCGCGGACCTTGCCCTCCGCACCGAGGATGCGGCGGTTGGAAGCGACTTTTTCGACGCGCGCTTCGCCGAGTCCGAGGTGGGTTACCGGTTGAGCGCGTGCCAGCGACCAGCGCACGGAGGTCTCCAAATTGGAAATCACTTCCCGCTGAAAGCAGCCATCGTATTGCCGGGGAGCAAGGTCGGCTTCCTTAAGAATGCGCTCGGCCGAAAAATCGCAATCCGGCGCGTCATGTTGATGCAAAGCGTGGACAGCCACTCGCGTTGTCGCAGTGCCTGCGGCACGTGCCAACGCCTCGCGAAACGCATCGTGCCCCTCGTTGGCGATGCCAATCCAGTCCACGGCGCACAGCACGATTGGTTCACCGGCGCCCAGCAACACGATCCCGCGCGCCCGCAGGCCGAGGTCCCAGCGGTTGGTCACGACGTCGTAGGCCATCATGGAGCCGATGGGAGGTGTTGCGTCCACGTCGAACGTGGCAACGCGCAGAACCGATGGCGAGGCGTTGGTTGGTCCCGCAGGCTCGGCACCTGAAAGTTCAAAACCGAAAACCCACAGGACCGAGGCGACTGCAAGGAAACATCTGAGCATGAGCGAAGTTAAGCTCGGTGCGTAGCGGAAAGCGAGCGCAACGTCGAGCGACACGACTTGGCAATGAACTTGACTCGGTTTCCGCCAGTCCGGAGCATGCGGCCATGAGCACCGCCGCAGCAGACTCCTTCAAAGTTTGGGCTGACAATGACACGGCCTACGGCCCGGTTGACGTGGCGACTTTAACCCAATGGATTCAAGATGAGCGGGTCTTCGCCGAGACGTTTGTGCAGCCTCAATCCGACCTTTGCTGGCGCCGTGCCGGCAAGCTCGCAGCGCTGCGCGAACATTTCTCGCAAGCAACGAACGGCGGCGCGGCAGGCGAGAGCACCGACGCCGACGCGGTGGCCACTCTGCGCGAGTTGCCGATCTTCGCGAACCTGGGGGACGGGGCCTTGAAGCAAGTGGCGGCGCTGGGTGAGTTTTACGCGGTGGCGCCCCGGGACTTGGTGGTTCGGACCGGCGATCCCTGCGACGCGGTCTATTTCATCCTCACGGGCGAATTGCGCGTCCGCCTGATCGTCGGCGTGGTGGACAAGCAGGATAAAACCCTGTGCACGCTCGGCGCCGGCGAGTTTTTCGGCGAACTGGGGATGTTCCTGCAAAGCAAACGCACGGCGGACGTGCTCGCGGAGACTCAAAGCCGAGTTTTCCGGATGACCACGAACGCCTTTCAATTGATCGTCAAACAACTTCCGGAGTTAGCCGCGCCCATCTTGTACAACATCGGCGTGACCATGGCGCGCCGCATTGCGGAAGACAACCAGCGGTTTTATCGGGAAGTCACGTCGCAGTTCCTTTGGGCTTGAAGAGTTGAACGGCAGGCAAATCCCAACTCGCCACGCCCGCGGCCAGTCAAATCGCCTGACGGAAAGCTACGCCAACCATCTGGCCCGTGGATGCTTCATTACCGATTCGCGGATGGCTTCTCGCGAAACGCCCACAGGTATTCCGCACTGCGGACATAGAGCTTGTCGCCGGCGAGAGCAGGGGTGGCGCGGACGCTTTCGCCCAGTTTGTTCACCGCAAGAACTTCCAACGTGTCGCCCGCGCGCAGTACGGCGAACGTGCCGGGTTCGTTGACCACATAGAGGCGGCCGTCGGCGGCGATGGGCGAGGCGACGCACTGGCCGCCGATGCCGATCCGTTCGCGGTCGAGCAGGCGTTTGCCGGTCTTCGGCTCAATCACCGTCCACATCCCGCCATCGCGGAGGAAATGCACGCGTCCGCGATAGAACAGCGGCGACGGCATTTCGGAAACGCCCTTGGTGGTTTCCCATTGCACGTGCGTGTCGGTGCTGTCCTGCTTTCCGCCGGGACGAATCGCCACGAAGCGGTCGGCGTTGAACTTGTCCTTGGAGTAAGCATCGGAGGCCTCCCATTCCTCCTTGGTGATAATCTTGTCTTTGTTCTTGTCCACGAACCAGCCGAGCAAGCCACGCATCTGAAAACTGTTTCCCATGACCTCCTTGGGAATTTCCTTGCGAACGTGCCAGACCAAATCGGCCGGGATTTCCTCCAGCGCCAATTGCCCGTCTTTGTTGGCGTCGTATTGGATCAAATTTTTCCAAGTCATCACGGGATCATCCGGTTCGCTCGGCTCGCCCATCCCGGCGCCGCCGGCGAACAGCATCCCCTCTCCCGCCACGGGAGTCGTGACGGCGGTGAAACCCCAGCCGCGCACCCACCACTTGGGTTCGCCACCGTTCAAACTGTACGCGGCCACGCGGCCCTTGCCCTGCACCATGACTTCCTCAAGGCCGTCGTGCCGCCAAACCATCGGCGTTGAGTAACACGCGCCGGCCAGAGGACGTGCGGATTCCCAAAGCGTTTTTCCGGTCGCCGGCGCGAGGGCGATGAGTTGCGCGTTCGTGGTGTCGCCGTCGCGTTGGAGAATGAGCTGGCCGCCCGCGAGGATCGGCGAGGTGGCAGTGCCGTACATGGACGGCAGCCGTTCAAACGCGCGCCGCCAGACTTCCTTGCCGTCGAATTCGTAGGCCAGCAAACCGAAGGAGCCGAAGTAAGCATAAACGCGTTGCCCGTCGGTGCAGGGCGTGGACGCCGCAGGCGAACTGAACGGGTGGCATTTCTCGATCTGTTCGGCCGGCGCGACGCGGCGCCACAGTTCGCGCCCGTTGTGTGCGTCGAACGCCAGCGTCACGAGTTGATTGCTTGCTCGGGCGGTCAAGAAGATGCGGTCGCCCCAGACGACGGGCGACGAAAGCCCCGGTGGCACGGCGGTTTTCCAGAGCAGATTGGTGTCCGCGCCGAAGTGAACCGGCGGACGCGCATCGTCGGCGACACCCGAGCCGTTCGGCCCGCGGAACTGCGGCCATTGCGGTGTCGCCCCAGAGAGCGCGCTGGCGAAGGCGAGGAGGCCGAGAACAAGTTTGGCTTTCATAGTTGCAGGGGTCGTCGTGGTTTCATGGCAATCCTTGGAGAAGTATGGTTACTCGTCCAGCAGAAATCTTTCGGCATGACCAACGCCGCAGCCCCTTCGCACATGGCGTTCAAGAATGCGGGGCGTTTCTCCGCCGGTTTTTCGAGTGCAAGCACAAAGAGGGCTGCTTCGCGGGTGGAATTCATGATCAATCCTTTGCCTCCGGTTCCAGCGTCACCTTGATCCCCTTGACCGGATTGCCCTGGGCATCGGCGAACCGAATGGACCCCTTCCAGTCGCCGCCTTCATTCACCACTTTGAACACCAGCACGTTTAGCCCCGCGTTCAGAACAATGTCCGGCACCTCATCTTGCTCGGCAACGAATTGACGCGGAAAGGGAGCTTTGTGAACCTGTTGCCCATTCAGATACAGCTTCGCCTCATCGTCGCTGCCCACCAGCATCTGTAGCCCGCGATGCTCGGATTCCGATCGGATGTGGCAGACTGCGTAGGCCACGCAATGACTTTTCACTTGCCCCAAGATCGCGTTGAAGTCAATCACGTAGTCTTCCAAGGCCACCTCCCGCCACTTCAATTCGCCACCGCCAATGGACCTCGTTTCTCCTGGCTTGGGCCGGAGTTGGCCTTCGCCCTCAATCTGCTCCGCATCCAATCCTTCCTCGCCACTCTGGCCAGTGGCCAAGGCAATCGGTGCCAGGATCAGCCACTGCTTGATAGAATTACGGGCGCGAGCAATCCTTTGGTGCTCCTGCTCCCCCGTCCGCTTGTGTTCCAGGGCAATAAGGTACTGCGCCGCTGCCCGTTCTTCTGCCTGCCAAGCAGCAACCTGCTGGGCTGTAGCCGCGTCCCACACCTTGGCCGTTTGATCCCGACTGCCCGTGACAATCCGCTGGCCGTCAGCGGAAAATGCCACAGAGGAAATCGCATCGCCGTGCCCTTTGAGCGTGAGCAGTTCCTTGCCGCTGGCCGTCTCCCACACCTTGACTGTCCGATCAAAACTCCCGGTGACAATCCGCTGACCGTCCGGGGAATAAGCCACAGCGTTAATCCCAGCACCGTGCCCCTTGAGGGTGAGCAGTTCGCGGCCACTGGCGGCCTCCCACACCTTGGCGGTCTGATCAAAGCTCCCGGTGACAATCCTCTGACCATCCGGGGAAAGGGCAACAGAACTGATTTCAGCGCTATGCCCTTTGAGCGTGAGCAGTTCGCGCCCGCTGGTCGCCTCCCACACCTTGGCCGTCTGATCAAAGCTCCCGGTGAGAATCCGCTGGCCGTCCGGAGAAAAGGCGACGGCTAAAATCGCACCGCCATGCCTCTGGAGCGCGAACAGTTCCAGACCGCTGGCCGCATCCAATACCTTCGCCGTCGGATCAAAGCTTCCGATGACAATCCGCTGGCCGTCCGGGGAGAAGACGGCAGAATTAATCGCGCCGCCACGCCCCTGGAGCGTGAACAGTTCCCGACCGCTGCCCGCCTCCCACACCCTAGCAGTTTGATCCGAACTGCCGGTGATAATCCGCTGGCCGTCCGGGGAAAGGCCAACAGAATTGATAGCAGCGCCATGCCCTTTGAGCGTGACCAGTTCTCGGCCGCTGGCAGTCTCCCACACCTTCGCCATCTGATCACGACTGCCGGTGATAATCCGCTGGCCTTCCGGGGAACAGGCCACAGCGTTAATCCCAGCACTGTGCCCATTGAGAGTGAGCAGTTCCCGGCTACTGGTCGCCTCCCACACTTTGGCCGTCTGATCAAAGCTTCCGGTGACAATCCGCTGGCCGTCCGGGGAAAGGGCGACAGAAGTAATTCCAGCACCATGCCCTTTGAGCGTGAGCAGTTCCCGGCCAGTGGCGGTCTCCCACACCTTGGCCGTCTGATCGTCACTGCCCGTCACAACGCGCTGGCTGTCCGGGGAGAAGGCCACAGAATAAATCTGAGCACGCTGTCCCTTGAGCGTGAACATCTCGCGCCCGCTGACCGCCTCCCAAATCTTGGCCGTCTCATCAGCACTGCCGGTGGCAATCCGCTGCCCGTCCGGGGAATAGGCCACGGACCGAATCCGATCCCCGTGTCCCGTCAGTGTGAACAATTCCTGACCGCTGGCCGCCTCCCACACCTTGGTCGTCCGATCCGCACTGCCGGTGACAATCCGTTGCCCGTCCGGGGAATAAACTACAGACCAAAGCTGCGCCCTGTGCCCCTTGAGCGTCAGCAGTTCCCGGCCGCTGGCCGCCTCCCACACCTTGGCCGTATAATCCGCACTGCCGCTGATAATTCGCTGCCCGTCCAGGGAAAAGGCCACCGCGTTAATTCCGGAGTTGTGCCCCTTGAGCGATAGCAGTTCCCGGCCGCTGGCCGCTTCCCACACCTTGGCCGTCTGATCACCGCTGCCCGTCACAATCCGCCGGTTGTCCAGCGAACAGGCCACAGAATATATCGCAGCGCGGGGCCCCTTGAGTGTGAGCAGTTCCCGCCCACTGGCCGCCTCCCACACCTTGGCTGACCCATCGTCGCCGCCACTCACTATCCACTGACCGTCGGGGGAATACGCCACCGACCAGATGTCGGAGCTGTGCCCTCTGAGAGTCTTGAGTTCCAAGTGCGTCTGCCGCTGCCAGTAAAACCACTCGAATCCGCGTCCCGGCCAAGTTGCGGTGTCCTCGATCAGTTGTCGCACGCGCCCGACGTTATTCTGCTCCCAAGCTTGCTGGGCCAAGTTCATGTTGGCCACGTAGAGAAGGTGGTCCGCCCGCAACCGAGCCTGCATCTCGGTTCTTTCCGCTGCTTGAGCTTTGTCGCGCTCGGTTTGGGCCGCGAGTCGCTGCTCCTTTTCGGCGTTTCTGGCCCGACTGGCCTCAACTGCCTGCCAACTGCTCACGGCGATTCCCACCACCAACGCCGCGGCCACCAACGCCCCCGCCGTAAACGCCACTTGATTGCGCCGCCACGCCTTCTGAAGTCTGTAAGCTGCGCTCGGCGGGCGGGCGACCACCGGTTCGTTGTTCAAATGCCGCTTGAGATCGGCGGCCAGTCCGTTGGCCGTTTCGTAACGGCGCATGCGGTCCTTCTCCAGGGACTTCATCACGATCCAGTCGAGGTCGCCCTTGATTTGGTGCAGCAGTTCCGACGTATCCGCGGAACGGCGCTTGGCTGTGGTTGTGAGTTGATCGGCTCCGACAGTGGCCAGGCGTGTGCTCGGACGCGGCGGCTCGACCTCGCGCAAGGTAAGGATGAGTTCCTCGATGCCTCGCCGCAGCAGCGCCTCGCTGTCAAAGGGCGTTCGCCCGGTCAGCAATTCATAAAGCACCACACCCAGGCTGTAGATGTCGCTGCGCGTGTCAATGTCCAGGCCCCCCACTTCCGCCTGCTCGGGGCTCATGTAAGCCGGCGTGCCGATAAACTGCTCGAACCTCGTGAAAAGCGTCTGGTCGGTGAGCCTGCCCGCCGTGGCCTTGGCGATACCAAAGTCAATCACCTTGGGCTCCGGCACCCCGTCGTGCAGCGTGACGAGGATGTTCGAGGGTTTGATGTCCCGGTGAATGATGCCTTTTTGGTGCGCGTGTTGGATCGCCTGGCAGACCTTTACGAACAGGTCAAGCCGTTCCTTCGTCGTGAGGTTGTTCTGGTCGCAGTAGTTGGTGATGCGGATGCCGCGCACCAGTTCCATCACGAAGAAAGGACGGCCCTGTTCCGTCGTGCCTGCGTCGAGCACCTTGGCGATGTTCGGATGGTCCATCATCGCCAGCGCCTGCCGCTCGGCCTCAAACCGGGCGACCACCTGCTTGGTATCCATGCCCAGCTTGATGACTTTAAGCGCGACGCGGCGGCGGACGGGCACGGTCTGTTCGGCGACATAAACCACGCCGCAGCCCCCCTCGCCGACTTTCTCCAGCAGCTTGTAGCGGCCGAGCGTCTGACCCACCGCTTCGTCGGCAGGTTCGCTGGGCAACTCCAGTTTGATGGTGGCCCGCAATGCAGCGTCTGGAGGGCTGGCTTCCGCAACGCCCGGACCCTTGCTGGCGGCCTCGCGGACTTTGTCCCTTCGAAGTGCGACGCCGTCCTCAAGGCCACGCAACCCATCCGGTCGCTCACGCCCGGCGAGCAAGGTCTCAAGCCGTTGCCGAAGCGCCGGGTCATCGGCGCAGGCCTGGTCCAGGAAGGCGCGGCGCGCGACTCCCGGAGGCAGTTCGAACGCGGCGCGAATCAACGCTTCCTCACGTTCCTGAGACGATTTCATCTGTGATCGGGGTTTGCGGGCGAAACATTACACGCACTTTGGCCGGACCAAAATCGAAGGAGGGAGATTTTTTCAGCGACATCTTGCAGGGAACGTGCTCAGGTTTAGGCCAGCGCCTATGAGCACTGCCGAGTTCAAATTCTATTGTTCGCACTGCGATCAGCCGCTGAAGTGCAATCCGTGCCACGCCGGCCGACAGATTCAATGTCCGACCTGCAACCACCTCATCCGCATTCCGAATCCGCCTCCGGGCACCGGTTTCACGCATGTGGAGCCGGAATCCGGCCACACCTGGGACACCTACCTGCCGAAAGGGCGCAAGGCCTGAACCGCCGCCGGCACAGGGAGCGAAAAAAGTGTGCTCCGCGTGGCAACACAGCGCAGTCCGTCGTACACGAGCGTGAACAGTTCCTGCACGGCTCCGGAATCACACTGCTCGGCACGCACGCGGCAGGCCGCAGCGATTCTCAAGGTCGAGAATCAGCATCCCAGATCGTCGCCGCGATGTAGCGGTCGCCCTTGGGTCGGTCGTGAAAATAATAAACCGTGACGATCTTGCCATCCGGCCGCTGGACCGTGCGCGGGTAGCCGACATCGGTCCCGCCGCCGTCGTCCCGCAGGACGATTTCCGGCTCCCAAGTGCGGCCGCCGTCCCTGCTCAATCGAGCGCGAATCCCGAACGGCGGAGCGCGATGGCCGTAGGTGAGGCAGACGCGGCCATCCTTCAACTGGATCATGCTGGGTGGATTGCCCGTGCCGAGATCGGGCGCGGGGGTGGTCTCCAGCTTCCAGTGTTTGCCGTTGTCAAGCGAACGGTACGTTTCAATCCACGCTTTCGTTTCATTGCGACGCCGGATGGCGGTGAAGAGCTCGCGCTGCCCCAGGCGAATCGTTGAAGGCATGATCGCGTAGCCGTCCGGCTTCTCGGTGATCCATGAAACGAATTCCCAGGTGCGCCCTCCGTCGGTGGTCCGCGCGCAGAACGGGCGACCTTCTTCACCGTCCGGTTTGGACGCCGTCAGAACAAGCAGGCAATCACGCGGACCGTTCACGAGGTAATCCGTGCGCGCGGCGACCCCGCGCTGGCCAAACAGCGGCAGACGGAACGGTCCCTCCCAGCGATGGCCGCGGTCGGTCGAGCAGTAAAACCGCGACGGTCCGACATCCACAGCGGTCATGCGCAGGGTCATCGCGAAGTCGCGATGCGTGAAATCAATCCCACCGGGACAATCGCGCCACGGTTTTTCCTTCAGCGAAGGCGGCGCGATGCCGTGCAGAGTCTTGCCGGCGGGAATCAGCGCGCCGTGCTCCGCTGGATTCTCGATCGTCCACGTTTCGCCGCCGTCGAGGCTGCGCGCGAGCAGATGTTCCTCGGGCTGCTCACGGTCAATGTTGTGCCGCTCGCCCAGGTCCTTGTAGTAACCACGGCTGAAGCCGACGAGAATCTCGTTGCCCCAGGACCAGAGGCCGTGATTCGCCGGCCAACCGCCGAAACGCCCGGGCACGTTGAAGACTTTCACGTGGCGAAAAGGAGACAGGCTCGCATCGCGAACGCGCAGCGTCACACATTCCAGTTTCTCACCAAGGTCTGCCTTGACTGGATGGCGGCTCCGCACGGTGATGTCGCCGGTCACGTCGAACAAACCCGCGTCGGCCTTGGCGAGCACCGCGGGCCGCGCTCGCTCGTCCTCGACGGTGCAATTCACGAAATCCACGCCGCCGAACCGTTTCTGCCGGTCGGATTGCGATGCTTCCAGCGCGAGCGGCGCCCACATGTCCGCATACTGCCGGTCGCGCGCGGCGTCGCGCACGATGCACTCGACGAAGCGCACCTTGGCGCGGTCGGCGGATTTGTCCCGCACCTTGATGCCGTAAGCCTCCGCGCCTTCCACGTTGCAGTTGCGGAACTCGATCAAGCCTTCCGGTCCATCGTCGCTCACGCGCGTGACGCGAATGCCCGGCCCGCGTTTGCTGGAGATGTTGCAGCGGTCAAACAGGATTGAGACCGGCGGCGGATTCGAGCGCAGGTTGGCGAGAAAGACTTCAATGCCGTCGCCGTAATTGTCATGGAAGCGGCAGTTTCGGAAAACGACGTTCATAACGCGCTCAGTCGCAGCGTCCGGCTCAATGTCCACGCCCGAGGACGGCGGTGTGCCCCAGGTGTTGTTGAACTGGCTGTCCTCGACGAGCAAGCCGTCCACGCTAATTACACTGATGCCTTGGCGATAATTGTTGTCGCAGAGCACGCCCTTGAGATGAATGTCCTTTGAGTAAGCCAGCTTGCCACCACCGGCGACGTAGATGCCGTCGCCGCCGCTGTCGCGCAGGGTAAGCCCCTCGACCTTCACGTTCACGCAGCCGCGAATCGCCAGCGCCATGCGCCATTCGGCCTTTTCGTACTGGCCGTACCAGCGATTCCAGTTCAGGTCCTTGAGCACTTTGCCAACGATGTAATCCTCCTTCTGCATCCGCACTGTTGCGCCGTAGCCGCGGATCGTGAGATTGGTCACGTCGTTTGCGTTGAGTACGCTGTCGCCGCCGCCGCGGTACGCGCCGCGCTGCGCGGTGATGACCACGCCCGGCTCGAAGACCAGCTCCTGATCGTTGACCAGGTGGATTGGGCGTACAATCCAATCCTTCCCCAAATTCGGCACGACGACTTTTTTTGCGCCGGAGCGGATGGCAGCCTGCAACGAGTCCGTCGCATCTTCGTCATTGAAGCCCCACCACGCGGCATTGGCTTCAGTGCGTCTGCCGGATTGAACTTCAGCAACAGCCTGGGGATTCCTGGAATGGTCGCCCATGTGCGTGGCGCCGGTTGCGGCCAGCACGGTTGCCAGCAGACAGGGGAACCACGCACCGGAGAATTGGTCCAACCGGACGGCGCAGCGCGGAAGTGTCATCGTCATGACCGGATTCTGCCGCAGCGCGCGAGCCCCTGGCAAGCATCCCTAACGGAATGACTGTGCGCCTGATTTTGCAGGAGATTGCCGATTCCGTGTTGAGAATAATTCTGAACTGTCGTGGTGCGATCAAAACTGGAGAGGATTGTGCGATCAAAACTGGAAAAGTGAGCCTTTCGAAACGGTTTTTCTTGTTCGTGCCCAAACGTGGCACGAGGATATCAACGCTTCAGCGGAGGATAGGGCTCTGCGGGGACGCAACCTGAGCGCCGTCTGAAGGCTGATAAACGGCCGGTCGGGCCGCTGCACGGCGGCCCGGCTAGCCCCGGCCGGTATCAGCTTTCAAAGCGATAAATCCACTCCTCTGCTACTTTGGGCGCGATGAAAAACTCCAACTCGCTCACCGTCTGCCGGCACCGCTGGTCCGGCATCTCTTCGCTCAAGCCCGCGCCGGACAACTGACCCCCGAACTGGTCGCCGTTGAGTTGGGCGTCAGCTTGAGCCGCTTCTATCAACTGCGCACGGACTATCTGCGCGCTTGCGCTCAAGGCCAGGCCCAAAGCTGGTCGCCAGGACTTTCCGGCGGCGATCATCATCCCGACTGGCCGGACGCCGCCACCGCGCTGCTGACCAAACTCCTTTCCTCCAAACCGCCCTCCGCGTACAGCGCCGCCGCCAGCGAACTGCTCCGCCGTCTCAATTTCAAAACCGACCGTGCCAGCGTCCGCCGCTGGGCGCTTCAACACCAGTTGGCCCCCGACACCCGCTTCAAAACCCGGTCCAAGCCCGTCAAACGCTGGCAGGCGCGCGACTACGGCGCCCTCTGGCAATACGACGTCACCCCGCACGCCTTCCTGCCCGACTCGCCGGACAGACAAGTCCTGCTCGACCTCTGGACGACGCCACCCGCTACAACACCGGCGCCCGCCTCTATCCGG